>Ga0075163_10003608_pt1 | contig 20804 bp, 18 predicted proteins | sample JI1023141ADNA_FD_71478 | JGI IMG/M metagenome (GOLD analysis project Ga0075163, IMG submission 71478) | Wastewater effluent complex algal communities from Wisconsin, to seasonally profile nutrient transformation and Carbon sequestration -... | ecosystem: Engineered > WWTP > Effluent > Algae... | reverse complement strand
TTTATTTAGATTCGAAGTTATAAACAGAACTTGTAATTTATTATTTTTATTAATATGTGAATCAATATTACTTGCAATATTTAGATTCGTATTGATAAGTTTTTTAATACCGAAATTCTTAATAAATCTTGTATTGAACTTATCAGTCTTTTCATATAATTGAAGAAGAGTAATAAGATTATCAGTTAATTTATTAATAGCAATATTTTCAATTCCAATACCTGTATTAAAGGCATTTAATTTAGAATGTATATTATTATCGTCGGAAAATAATTCTATAATTTTTTCTGAAGGCATTTATTTCTCCGTTATGTTGATTTATCCATTTTTTATTCCACAATGAAATCCTTTCACATTTGTTTTATTCCAAATCTTCTTGTTTTTCTCTTTATATTATTAAAATCGCGTTAGCGATTCAAATGTAACAAAAATATAACTCAGACGCGTCAGCGAGGGTATGAGTAGGTAAGGGGATTTAGGGGTATGGATAAGAAATGAGTTCTAAGAGAAAAGAAAAGGAAAGGGGACAAAGGGGAAAGGAAGAGAAAGGGAATTTCCATTACGTATTTCAGTCCAGACACATTGATTATATATTCTTAATTTATAAATAAATTATTGGTAACAGATAAATTAGTATACAATTATTAGACTTTACAACCAAGGAATTAATACATGTATGTCAGTATTGAAAAGCTTTTAACTAAAAAAATCTATTATGATAGTGATTTAGTTTTAAGAACCAACGTAAATAATAAAATTAATGTAGTACTTTCAGATGGTATTACATTCGATAATTTTGAAAAAACTTTTGAGCAGCTTTTCTTTCTTCCTAATTCTCCTATTAATTTATATTACCCGAAAAAATATATTAATATGGTATCAGGTCAAGAAGTTTCTAAGGTTCAGGAAAAAAATGATTTCTTTAAGGAAGTTAATTCCCGTAAATTGAAATCACATTTTCATAAAATTGAAGAATTGAAAGAAATTGATTTTAAGGATAAAAATCATAAACCTGTATTAGTAAACCTATCTAAATTCCAATCAGATATATCTGATTATTTATCTAAGCATAAAAAGAATTTTAAAGATAGCTTTACAATTATTAACAAATTCTTTAAAATTTACTTAGATAAAGATGTACCGGCTGGTAATCGAAATATTTTCTTTATTATAAATCAAAGTACAGATAATTTTGTAAAATATTTTGATTATGGTTTGAAAAAAGAATTTAAAGAACTGAAAGCTTTATTTGCTAATTCAAATGTATTTATTATAAACCCTTTTAACAAATTGACATTGAAGTTAGATGTACAAAATGAAAAGGTAAATATCAATACAGCTAACTTATTATATAAGTTTGTGCAGCTATCTGTAAAATTCGATAAAGATAAATTAGCCTCCAATAGCGATTTAGAAGTTCTTAAAAGTGATCTATCGATTACTGAATTAGATACGTTACCTGAAATAATTCAACCGGAACATGAAACGGCTACTAAGGATGATAAAGTTACAGAAAAGCAAGTAGACACTATTCACGATCTAAAAGTTAAAAAAGATTTAGATGAAAATAGTGATATGATGTCTGTAAATAGTGTCGATATAGTTTCCGATGTGGATTTCGATGAATTAACGGATAAAGGCGTTATAACGGAATTTGATAAAGTTAAGAAAGATAATGAAGAATTTTTAGCTCGAATGATGCCTTATCAAGAAAAGGCATTGAAAGAGTATGAAGCTAAGGCTGCATTGCTTTCTTCAGATAAAACTCTTGACACTATCAACGTTAAAGATTCTACTATTATTAATAAGAATATGAAACACTCTAGTATTAATTCTATTAGTATTTCATATTACAAAAAGCAATATTTAAAAGATATGCTTGAAATTTTTAAATCATTAAATAACGATCCAGATAATCCTGTAGTTATAACTAAATTTGAAATAGAAAACAAAAATGATTCTTTAAATTTACAAGACGAAGTATCTGTGCAATTTCTAGATAAGAAAGGTAAGCGCCATTCTTTTACCGTTGATATTCCTAAGATGTCTCATGACGGATATCTATATTACAACGGATCAAAGAAATTTATTACTAAACAATCTACATTATTACCTGTAATTAAAGAATCCAATGAAAGGGTTCAAGTAACAACGAACTATAAAAAGTCGTTCTTATATCGTAAAGGTGATAAAGTAAACGTTACTGTAGATAAAGCTTTACGTCTTATAATGAATAAAGATTACAAACAAATTAAGAAAGTTTACGGTAATAGTAGTGTAAGTAACGTTGAATACAATGTATCCATTGCTTATAATTATTTAGCCAATAAATTTTTCTCTATTGAAATTGGAAAGGTTAAATTAGTTTTAAACCAAAAACAATTTAAAGATTACTTTGAAAAGAATTCTATTAGTTTTAATATTACTGAATATTCACCAATAGCATTTGATGGATTGGGTGGTTTAGTAGTAGAAGATTGTAAGACTCGTAAAATTTATTCCTACAATACTAAAACTAATAAAGTTGGTAACTTAATTTCTGAAAGCTTTACTGAATATGTAAATTCATTAATTGTAAGTATTCCATCTGAAGATATCATAAAAGATTATCGTGAATTAAGTAACTCTAAAAGTTTAGCTTACAGTGAAATTCGTATTGCCGGTACAAGTTTAAGTATTGGTGCATTGATAGCGTTCTATAAAGGATTTCTAGGCAGTTTAGATACGGCTAGTATTAAATATACTATGGAAGATAAACGTCGTCGTGTAATGGTTAATGAAACTGTATTCCCATTTAAAGATTCGTATATTTATGTAAACTCTCAAGGAAATGCTTCGAAAGAACTTTTCATCAATGGGTTGAGTTATTTAAATACGAAAGAATATAATTTAAGCGATTCTGAAAGATTGGGTATTATGTACCTAGAGTACTTCAATGATTATACTGGTAGTAGAAATACAGCTAAAGCATTGACAAACTTTGAAAACTCCATGATAGATCCAATTACCTTGGAAGTTCTTAAAGATTTGAAATTACCGGAAAAATTTCCTGAATTAATAGTTTACGCTAATGAAATGCTTGGCGATTACAATCATAAACGTAAGAATGATACAACTAACTTTAGAATGCGTGGTTCTGAAGTTATCAATGTAGCATTATATAGTGTTTTAATTAACGCCTTTAATAATTACAAACGTACTGCGAAAACAGGTATGGTTTCTTCTATCAGTCCTAATAGTAAAGACGCTGTAAAGAAAGCTATGTCTGAAAATCCTAACGTAGAGGGCTATAGTACTTTAAACCCTTATTTTGAAATTGAAATGATCGGTAAAACAAGTTACAAAGGCCCAAGTGGGTTACACAAAATTATATTTAATTTTAGCTCACTATAAACTCTTTTAATTGCTGGAATAACCTAATAAAGGTCAATCAGCAGCGAAACTTCTTAAAAAAAAAGAACCCGTTAAGGTTCTTTTAGTATTACGCTTTCCCAATATTTAAGTCAACCAATGGGTCTTCATAATCATACTTTGTAAAATATTCTGAAATTAACGCGCCTGTTTTAACAAATCTTTTATCAAAATCCGTCATTAGTGAGTCAGTAAGATGATCTAATAATGATTGGATATTGTTTTTTATTTGTAAAAGGCGTTCAACTTCAGTAATATTTTTATTACCCATTTCTACATCAAGCAGTGCTGTTAACTTTTTTTCACACATTGTTGTAATTGTCTTTAAATAGGAAAGTCTTTGTTCAATAAGTGGAATAGTAGGATTGAAAAACATTGTATAATTTCCTTTAGTTTATAAAGAAAGAATTTTCTTTATATCAGTATAATTATATATGTAAGAAATACTAACTGTTCTCTATATGAATAATTTAAGAAGAACGTTCAACGACTATCGAAAAGCATTCTAATTAGAATGAACCTAGTAGAGTACATGGTAAATGATTTACTGTGGAAAAGAGAGATTTTATGAATAAAATGATTCATGATTTAAGATATAGTCTGTTCTATATAGTAATATATAGCGGTTTAAGGAAGAACAACGTAAAGTAAACTCCGATGATGCTTATACGGCTGAAATTAGATCATATGATAAAACAATGCTTGGATTATATGGTTTCTTTACTCCGGTATCTGCGGCTGTAGGTATTAATAGATCACTAGTTATGAATCCGAAAATAACTAATACACGCGGTTATTTAGGTAAAGATTTTAATTTGAAAGATGCTACTCAAGATGAATTATTAACTTTTGGTGAATTGGTAAATGGTTTCAATGCTACCCATGCAGATGCAACCAGGGTGTGTATGGCGACTACGCAGTCTAAACACATTGTACCGACAAAAGTTTCTCATCCGGGATTAGTAGGTACTGGTGCTGATAAAGCATTGGTGCATGTTTTAGGACAGGATTTCTGTTTCAAAGCATCTGAAGATGGTGTTATTTCCTCTATCGATTCTAAAAATAAATTAATTTTCATTACGTATAATAATGGTGTTAAAACCGCTATTGATATGGAAGCTAAACCTGTATTTAACCAAGGTTCTGGCTTTTATACTACTAATGAATTAAAATTACTACCTCAATATAAAGTCGGTACTAAATTTAAGAAGAGTGACGTTATTGCTTTAAATGATAGTTTCTTTAAACAAACTGCAGATGAAGACAGTCATTTATTCTGTGCCGGTAGATTGAGTAAAGTTGCAATCATGTGTATGGATAATACATTTGAAGACTCTTCAGTCATTACCGCTAAATTAGCCGATGAAATGTCAGTAGATATTATTAGTGGTAGAGAAGTAGTTTTAAAGCAAAATAGTAAACTAATCAGTATTGCCCATGTTGGTGAAGTAGTTGATGTTAATACTCCTTTAGTTATCTTTGAAGAAGTCGGCGATAATGAAAAAGAAGCTCTAGACGCTTTAGATAAGTTATCTACGGATGATAAAGATACCGTAAGTAAATTAGCTCGTAATATGGCTAAAGCTAAATATGCTGGTGAAATAGTTTCAGTAGAAGTTTTTTACAATACTGATTTAGAGAATTTACATCCTTCATTACGTGATTATGTAAATGACTATATTACTCGCTATACTAAAAAAGCTAATAGCTTAAAAGGTATTAAAGAAGATGATTTAATCACTCTTCCCAATACGAATAAAATTGAAAGCGACAAAATTATGGGTACTGAAATGCAAGGTGTAATGATTAATTTCTACATCAAGCATACAGAACCTATGAACGTTGGAAACAAGGTAACATTCTTTAGCTCCTGCAAAACTATTATTGCAGAAGTAATTGAAGAAGGTAAAGAACCATATAGTGATTATCATAAAGATCAATCAGTAGATGCAATCCTTACTCCAATGTCTCTAGTATCTCGGATGTTGCAAGACGTTCCACTTTTAGGATTTTCTAATAAAGTTCTTTTAGAGCTTAAAATGCAAATCTTAGAAGAAATGGGTTTAAAAAAATAGTAAAAAAAAAATACCACTACTCTAGAGTAGTGGTATTTTTAATTTATAATTTAGGTTCTAGAGTTAATAAGAAGAAATAACGATCTGGCTCTTCAGGATCATTCATTTCTAACTTATCGACTATGTAATGAACAAGTTTCTTTTCTAAATATTCTGCGACTAAATAATTCGGTATTGAACACATAACTTCAAAATCAGCTATACCGTTATTATTAATTCGCATATAGATTTTACCATTGCGAATAGCAAAGGTTCTATCGGAAAGAACTTTATTTATTTTAACAATGATTTTATCTACTTCCGCAAAAGATTTAGCTTCTAAATCTCGTTTATGATCTTCATATTCCTGTAATTCATTATGCTCATTTTTATTGATTAAATTTTGTAATTCACTTCGGGTAATTTGCACCGCCATAATAGTATTTCCTCTAAATAGTTGATTTATCATCAGGGTAAAATACTTCTACCTTGTATCTTACTGCACCGCACTCACGTGAAACTCTATGAATTAAAGATGTATTAAATAATTTAATTAAATTTTTTTCACATCTAGAATCATAAAAAATTAAATTAACTGTAATTGTAATGATATGATTAAAATAGCTTTCAACTGAATAAGAGTGTGAAATATTATTTTTAGTAATAGTTCTACGAACTAATTTTTGTCGAGTAGTACTCATATATTATACCTCACTCGTTAGTGTTAATATATTTCAGCAATATTGTGTAACGTATTTTATTTTTATGTCGTACACTAACACGGTGTATTGTAAAAGTGTTTGCAAGAAGAACTAAATTCTTTTCTGCAAATTGGTCATGGTATAGTAAAGTATTCACTATACCGGTAATATAATTAAAAAATGATGATGCCGTATAGTCATATGCATTGTTATCAAGCACAGTTACACGTAATAGTTTCTTAGAAAATGCTTTCATTTACGTTCATAGTATAGAGTAGCAACATGAGATTTTTCACCTAAATTTATTAAATAATTATTACTGAGGTACCGTGTGGTCGGTAGGCTAGTAGACATTTGTTTTCGTACTATTTTAAGTATACAATTAAAATAGCTAGTGTCATCAAGTATAAATACAAATTCGTTTTTAGTTCTATAAATTTTTAGATGTTTTCTAAGTTTAAATGCTTTCATCTGGAAGTTTCCTAGTTATAAGTATTACTACATCTTTTGGAAATAATTCGCTAATTTCAAATCGATTATTATCTACGGCTTTTATTCTTATTGATTTATTTCGTTTAAATAGAAATTGTTTAATTTCCACTATTATGTAAAAACTATCATTTTTAATTTTATGATAATTACCTTCTCTAAATATAAATAGGAATTCTATTTTTGACATAACATATACGTTTCAAAAAGTCAATAAAATAATATATATTTTAAATTCGTATAAAGCTTTAAATAAGAATATATAATTTGTGTGATCCGCTAAATAAAGGAATGAAAATGACAACTCGTTATTTCATACATGAGTATGGTAAAAATGATTTAAATGCAATAGATAAAAAAGCGATGTTTAATAATTCTGTGCAAAAATCATATTTACGTGTATTATTAAAGCTATTGGTGCTCAATAGCTATAAGCCGTCGGCTAAAGAAAAACTATATTTTAGTAAATCGAATTTACTTTTACAACTTTCACCTAGAACAACTGTTTCTATTCAATGCTTACGGTATAAAAAATGATTACGCTGAAACTCTTCTTAGAAAATATTACACCGTTTAATTTTTTCGATTCTGAAAAACGTGCAACTGATTATTATTTTGCTATTGAAAATTCACTTTTTCAATTGGCTGGTTGTATGTTACAGGAAGGATTTAATAATATAAATCTTCAAGCAATTAATTTTGCCAATAATAATACTTTAATATCAACATTATCTCGTTTAAATTTTGGTTTAAGTAATAGTTCACTACTATACTTAAGCGAACAGGATTTCCTAATAAATTTAAATGATTTCTTTGCATTTAAAGATGCTGGAATTTACCACGTATTTGATTTGATTAATAAAGATGGAAATACTTATTCTGTAAATCGTTTAAACTATTTTCTTACTGAGTTAACAGCGTATAGCGTACAAAATGGCGTTGCATTCTATTCGGATTTAAATAATTTTTTAACTAAAAATGCAACTACTACCGATAGTTTAACTTTAGAATTTAAAAAATTTATCGTTGCTGATTTCTTATCTAAAAATGACAATGGTGTTAATAGTTTTCAATATAATGCCATTAAAGCTAAAAGTTTAGCAATAATAAAGTACTATCATTTACTATTTGAAAACGTACAAAATAATAGTATAATAACAGGTATCCTATTTGAAAATATTGTAAATAAAGAAAGCTATCAATATTTTATTAATAAAATGCTAACGTTTAATTGCAGTAATCTTATTAACGTTTTAAACATCGCCGATGCATAACTTCATTAAACCAAATTATAGTAACTAATTCAGTTACTATTCTTACCAAGGAAAACAAAAAATGAGACATCTAGTTCGCGCTTTAGACCATGTAAAAAGTATTTTAAGTCGTAATCACATTTATAATTTTGATGAAATAAAATCATTAAATGATAAAGTTAGTACACTAATGATACATGCAATTAAAATCAGCGGTCTAATGCAAGAATTCCTAAAAACGTATCCGGATCATCGAGCGGCTTTCACTTACAAACAAATCACGGCAACAAGTGCCGAAGGTTTTATTTTTAAAGGGGCAACTGACGTATTTACATCTAAAGATACTCCAAGAAACTATCCGTCATTAGCTGAGTGGTTTTTAGATCGAAAGTTTTTTGATCATAAAGAACCAAAATCACCTTCTTTTGTATATTTGCCTATGGATTAATTATGCTGAAATTACTTGTAATTTGCGGGCCTTCAGGCAGTGGTAAAAGTACCTTAGAAAAAAATTTAATTGTAGATTATCCATCTACCTTTAACAAATTACCGCAAGTATCTACTCGTGAAATGCGTACCAATGAAAGATTTGGAGATCCTTATGTATTTGTAAGACCGGATACATTTGATTTTTTGAAAGATCGTTTAATTGGTAGAATAATTCAAAAAGAAACAGATAATTTATTCACCCATCAATACGGTACAATACCAGATATAAAACCCAATCGTGTAAACACTTTAATTTTATCTGCCGATGCTATTATAGATTTAAAAGCACAAATAGCTAACAAAAAATCTATCTTCAAGCATTACAGCTCCAATGAAATTAAATTATTTATTATTGGTTTAGATGTCTCATATGATGATTTAGATAATGAAGCGAAAATAGCAAGACCGGAACGCGACGCTAACTTTTTAGACCGTGAAAAAGAAGTACTGTATACTTCCAATCATGTTTTTAAAAATTCAAACGGTAAATACGTTCAATCTAAAGAAATTGTAGAATTACTCAAAACTCATAGTGTAATTTAAATTTAATCCCTAAACATTCGTCTGAATGTTTAGGGATATTTTTTTTTTTAAATTATTAGAGATTTCAATATACTCTTCTGTTTTTCTACTTTTCTCAATATTGAGAAATTTTCATTTACACGAGTATTAATTTTATTTATATTTTTATCAGCAAGAATTTTTATATTAGCTACAATACTAGGGTCTAATTGAGTACCTGTTGCAGCTTGAACTGTATTCACAACTAATTTAGTCATTTCATCTGAAATGTCAGATGTCATCATTAGTGATTTACTGATAATATTATTCTCTAAATTGTAATCTATCATTTTTAGAGTATCTTGCACTATAGGTAAAGATCCTATAGTAAGTTTTAAAGAATCTTTTAATGAACTAGTTTCTTTACTAGGAGTACTATCTACACTAGGATTGATAGACGCAATCGGTGTTTTAGGCAATAATCTTTCATATGGATTATTTTTTTCTTTAGTACTTTTAGATGCAGCTACTTGTTTATCTAAACAGTCAGTTTCCGTAGAAATATTAATATTATTACTCGATACTATTTCACTATAGCTACTACTAGATGATAATACATCGGAATTACCACCGGTCAATGCACTATAATTACTAAGTGAACTATAAGTATCAACTGTATTTTGAAATTTATCGATAGTACCCTGTATTTTAGAATTCCCAAGTGCAGTATACTTATCAATATTACCTTGTAATTTAGAATTGCCTGTAGATATTTTGTCTGTTAGTATTTCACGATATCCATTAATATCATTTTGTACTTTATTTATTTTCCCCGGTAAAGGATTTTTACGATCGATATAATTTTTAAAGAAAATGTTTAAAGGCTGCATACTAACGCCTGATTCATTTTCTAATACACTGGTAAAATATTGTAATTGATTTTCTACTCTACCAACTATATTAGCATTTAAATTATTCGCCGTATTATTTAGATTACCTACGACGTTATCTAAGTTACCTACTACATTATTAGCGATATTAGTGGCATTATTAGCTACACCTGTTATTCGTGTATTTATATTACCCACTACGTTATTTAAATTACTTACAACATTCGTTGAAACACCTTTTAACTGAGCAGTATACTCTCCAATAGCCGTATCAACCGTTGTCTTAAATGGATTGATTACATCTTTTAATTGAGGGAATGCATTTTGCATTATAGCTGATCCTACATCTAAATCATTAGTAGCTTTTTCCACTCTATTACGAATATTATTAAGAGTTCTACTAGAGCCTTCAGTAGGATTTATAACTTCTTTGAACGTTTGCATTTTTTCTTTAGAGCATCCTAGTGCTTCATCTAAATTTGAAAAATCAACCGTCTTTAAATCTATATTCACATTATCTTTAAATGTTGCAAAATCTTTTTTAGCTTCTTCTATCGTCGGAAGTGGTGGAAGTGGTGGAACTCCAAACACCGGTATTTCTATCGGTACTGTAGGTACTACTTCTATACCAGGTTTATCAAAATCTAAAAGAGCCGTCATATCACCATTAATTACATTTACAATACTTTTAATATTGTCTAAATGAACGTTTCTATTTCCCGAATCAGATTCTAATAAATCCGCAGCATCTAGTAAATCATTAAAATCAGGTATCTTTGTACCGAAACCACCTGTAATTAAATTTACAGCGTCTGAATATACTTGAATTTTCCCTACTGTTTTATTAATTTTATCATTATTCTTATCAATAATTTTATTTAACGAAGATAAATCCACTCCACCGTAATATTCGGCATTCTCAGCAATATTCTTTATACTGTTCAACGGGCCGGATAAAGTATTACTAATTGTATTTGCTAGTGGCAATCCTCTAGTATCTATGTTCCCTAAAGAAGTTTCAATGCTCTTAGGAATATTTATACTTTTTAACATAATGCAATCCTAAAAAAAAAATAGCTAAAGGGGTGTTCCTCCCTTTAGCTATTCTATTATTTTAAATGATGCTGGTTGAATCTAGCAAGTTCTCGTAAAATTTCTTTTTTAAATTGCTCCATAATAAAACAATTAGGTATTTTCTTTTGCTCAGAAATGTATATATACATTTTAACAACGTCAGTATAGAATAAATCTGGATGTTCTCGTAAAGAGTCTACCATACCTATATTGCAATTATTAGTTAAAACGCCGGAAATTGAAGCATACAAATTTAATTTACTAGCTATCAAATAAACTAATGGTGCTATAAATTTAAATCTATCGTTTATTACAAAATAAGAAGATCCAATTTTACTATAGAATTTTTTATTCTGTATATCAAAAATATACGTAGCCGCTACACTATTATGTGGATCTAACAGTTCATCGAATTTAAAATATATAATAGACGTTTTTAAACGCGGATCAACTTCATTTAAATAAATTTGAATGCCTTGATTACCTACTAGGATAAACATTATTTTTTTAAATGTATAATTACTACTATTCTTAAATATAAAAAATTCTATTAATTTAGTCGCAATTGGATGAGTATTGATAGAATAGCTTTCCAGCTGCAATAATTTAGAGAGTTTAGTATATAAGGCTTTATTTTCAATAGTTTCTTTTATTACATCTTTTTCTTTAGGAGGTGTTTCAAGATAGTGTTTTTTAACTAACGATTCAATATCTTTATGCATACAAGTACGCAAGTATGCTGTAAAGAAAATAATTACTATTACCGTAGCTATAAAATAACCCATCATTCATTTCCTTTGGCAAAATAATTATTTTTTAAAGTCTTTATTTCACTTTCAAAAATTTTTAAACTTAATTCCACTTTAGCATCTGATGTAAGAGGGAATAGTCCACCTATATCTATGATATTATAAGATTCAAACGGATCTGAAAGTCTAACTAGATTTAAATGACCTGCATTTAAAAGAGGTCGGATAATAGAAAGGTATACCGGTACTTTTATAATTAAAATACTTAATAAGACTATTACATTTATAAAATCATCGGTAAACTGAGCAATCTGCCCTTGACTATATGCTTTTTTATTTTTAAAGTCTATGATAATTTGATTATTGACAAAATAACTAGAGCTTTTAAAATTGAAGAAAAGAACATAGTTGGAACCTAAAAAATCTTTAACCTGACTACCATGATTATCATAGATTATTTGAAAACAATTGTCGAAAATGCGTATGTACGATATGTCTTTAAAAACATATTCTTTCGAATGTGAAAACAAAAATGAATTTAATAATTTGTAAATCAATGGATTATCCGTAATAAAATGCTCTGCTTTAAAAACATTTTTATTTAATTGAAGTTTAATTAACTTATTTTCCATAAACGCAGTGTAATTAAAAAAGTTCATAAACAATTTAAAAATCTTTTTCATCGATATCTTTCCTTTGGAAATTGTGTTCATTTTCAAGAATCATATTGATTATTGGAAGGCTTTTTCTGAAGTTGTATTCATCTGAAGCATAAACAATTAGACGAAGTACTTCGTTATTAGTATTTTTTTCTAAAATTACTGAAATAAAATCTAGCGTTTTATTAATATGGACAGTAGTTGTATCAAGCCAGAGACTAGATGTAGGTCTAATATTGTCTTTAGTATATAATAATTTAAAAGTATCTTTTTTAGGATAAAAATAATCTACTATAGAATTTAATGAATTTTTATTAGATATTATAGCTCTTACTTTGTTACTACCGATATTTATAAAACTAATTTCACTAAAGCATTTACTAGGTACATTTACTACAAATGCATAATATGGTCTATGTGCATGATGATACTGACGGGTTATACAATATGGTGTGAATTTTAAACCGGTAAATTTTGCCATATACCATGAATAATAATAATCATTATCGGCAAATTTGTATTTTGTTGTATTATTATTTAATTTAAAATTAGGAATTATATTACTACGTAGTATAAGAAAAGTATGTAATGCTAAATTTAATACGTTATATGTAATAGCTACTGATGCAATTGCCGTATTATATGTAGATACTAAATTATGCGTAATAAAAACATAACACATAGAATTTACAAATAATGTTAAAGCATCGAAATGATCTAAATTTCGTGCTGAAAGATAAAATGTCTTTAATAAAAATAAAGTGTATACGATTAAAAAAGGTATATTTTGAGGTAATATTATAAATGCTAAAATAGCAATTACTAAATTTAAAGCAAGGCTACGTAATAGCCTTGCTTTAATTAGCGTTTCTCTATATTTATAAAGATTCATCATTTCGTATTTAAACGCGCCAATACTTCAGCAGTACATGGTACGTAAGTTAAATTACTAGTAGCTACATTCATTGCATAGCACACTTGAGTTAAATCATCGCGGTAGTATTCTACTTCAATGCTTACACCGGAACTACTTTTAGCCACAGTACTAGACACAGGTGATTTATAACCATTCATTACAAAATTACATGCCGCAATAAAGAAAATACCTATTGTAATGAAAATTAGCAGCGGTATTAATTTTGATTGACGGAATTCTTGTTGAGGAGTTTTCATGGTTTTACCTTTAGGTGTAAGGATTAACGGCCAATTGGTGTTAAAAAATGATCGATTTTATTTTTATCACACCATTCATCAATTTCAGTTTTCATTTCTACTAATACATCACGTGCAACTTCGCATAAACTTTCAAGCGCACGGTTTTTACCTGCTTTTGATAAATTATGGAATAAACGAAACTCGGCTACTGTATCCCAACCAGTAGTTATACGAGGGAGATGATAAGTTCGGTATGGTTCATTTTTCTTTTGAACTTTGATAGTTGCTGTAAATTCAATATTACTATCACTATCAAAACCTTCATCATCATCTAAATCAATACTTAAATCTTCTATATGTTTAGCATTTGTTTGCATTAATGTATTAAGATCAATGATAAAATCATCCACTTCTTTATTTGTATATTCTGAAAGGATTTCAATATTAGGAAAGCTTCTAGGAACGTAATCGTAGTCTTCACGTTTGCAAATATAAAATTCGGCAGTAATACCACCTGGTGTATTGATAGAATGAGTTATAGTAACGAATGATTTAGTAGGTTCGGTTTTAATACCGCCTTTTAAATTTTTTTTAAAGTAATTGGCTAATGATTCATCTAAACTAATTTCTAATTCATCGGCATGATTTGTAGTATGACGAATCCAGAGAACGTTGGCTTTTTTAATTGTAGCTGACATGAGGGTTCCTGTAATTGATTGAAAGCATTATAATAATATATATATGAAAAAAATATAATATGTAACACATAAATAGACTTCAATGAATAAAGGCTTCATAAAATGGCTTTTTTAAAAAATATTGCAGCTTCATTGGTAACTAAAATAGTACCCAATGTCGTTGAAAATTTGTTCCCTGTAACGAAAGATATTGTAAGAAAATTTAAAGACGAATCTCAAAAAAGTAAAGAATTATTAGGTGGCGTTAGAAATGATGTAAGAGCTACAATTAACCAATTTGAAGGAGTTAACCCTACTTATCGCCGTTTAATGAAACAAGTTAAAACGGGTAAATTCGGTTTAAATTCTGATGAGCTAAGTGAGATTGAAGACAAAGCTATGGGCTTTGATTTCTCCGGCTTAGATGATATGGGTGATTTCAATTCAGATTTTGAAAGTGGTTCTAGTAGTGAATCTAGTGAATCTACTGATTTACTAGGTGGTATTTATCATGCTGTAACAGGTGTTAGCGACGGCGATGCAATACTTTCAGGTCAAATGAACCAGAGTATTTCTATGACCCGGAATATTGGAATGGAAACTATCCATATTTTAGCATCTGTAAATAAAAATATTGCATTAATGACAGCTTTCCAAGCTGAACAGACTAAGTCTTACTATGATGCTAGTTTAGATTTCTTCCGCGTAAGCTCTTCTTTTCAGCAAGAAATGTCAGATGGATATAAAAATATTTTTGAGAAATATGAAGAAGATAAACGTAATCGTGAAATGGCTAAACGTAATAGTCGTAATGAGCATGATGAAGCGTCTGACGTATTTAACTTTAGTAACGTAATAGATAAGACAATTAGTAAAACTAACTTAAAAATGTTTTTCGGTGAAAGTGGTATGTTCTCCGAATCAATTGCAAGATTTAATAAAGATCCTTTAGGTACAATGGCTGAATTAAGTCTAACTACAATTATGGATACGGTATTTAAACGTCCCATAGAGGCAGTTAATTTGTTCCTTAAAGACTTACCATATAAAGCTAACGAGCTTTTTGATAGCTGGTCTAATAATAGCAATACAGATATATTTGGCAGTATAAAACGTTTCGTAGGTGGAATGTTTAAATTAAATATCGACCCTAATAAAAAAATAACGGGTGGTAAATTTTTAGATGGCCCTGTAGATTTCGATGGTAAAGTACATTTTGCTATTACAGATGTAATACCGATGTATTTACGTAAAATCCTTCAAGGAATACGTAACAGCAATGAGATAATGCTTACAGGCGCTCCAACTTCTAAAGACGAAATAATTTTCGATTATACTACGGGCGCTTTAGTCTCTAGTGACAAATTAATGAAAGATTTAAAAGCAGATGTTAAGCGTATAAAAGATCAACCATACGCACATTCTGAAACATTAGATAAAATTGAATCTGAAACTAAAGCTCGCAATAGAGCTATTGAGTCTCGCAATAATGCGGCATTAGCTAATAACCCTGCAGCAGTTTTAGAAGATTTAATTCCTGAATTATCATATACTCAACAAAAAGCTTTAACCGCTAATTTAAGAGAATTATACAACGATAATAATGGTAAAGTAAATAAAAATGATATTGCTGCAATGGATCACTATAAAATAAATGGTAATGGTGATTTCGAATTAGATGCCTCCGGTAATAAGATTAAAGACGACGATTTGAAAAAGGCATTAGCTAAATTAACGGCTGCATTAGAAGATACTATGGATGTAAATGCTAATTTAGCTAGTGATACTCGTAGTAAACGTCATAAAATATCTGAAGATTTAAACCGTTATCAAGATAATATAATGGGAACTGCCGCTAATAGTTTATTGGCCGGTAACGAAACAGATATAAATGATATTAAAGATTTACCATTAAATTGGAACTCATTAACTGACGCAGAAAAAATCCGTCAAATTAAAGATTATCCTAATGATTATACTTATAAGCAGAATGGTAAAACTTGGAAGGTAGAACCAGGTACAACACCAGGTAGTGAAATATTAATACAACGCCGTCGCGGTGGCCCGATTATGGATCCTATGGCAGAATCAGCTAGGAATCTTAATCCAGGTAATATAAGCGGCTCAGGTACTGGAACGAGTGATAGTATTTTAGCACGCGTCTCTAATGGTGAATTTATCATTAAAGCTAATATGGCTAGAAAATATAATGAAGTTTTAGAGAAAATTAATAATGGTACTTATTCTGAGCAATTTAGTTCAGGTGTAGATAATTTACATAAGAAATTACAAGATAAAGTTGGCTATGAAGAAGATGGTTCACCTATTCCTATTACTTGGGATAATTTAAAAGAAGTAGTTGCTGGAACAGTTAATGATGCAGCTAATAAATACGTTATTGATCCTATGAAAAGTGCTTTTAAAAAGACTTCAGATAGTTTACAGAAATCATTATTTGACCCAATGAAAAAGAGTCTTACTAGTACTTTACTCGGTACTACTGGAATGAAGGGTAAAGAAGGTTCTGAAAAGCTAGGTCTTAGTGAAGTGTTTAGTCTTTCTCTTAAAGAAAATATTTTAGAACCGTTTAAATTAAAATTATTAGGCCCTGAAAAATATGCCGATAAGACTAAAGATGGTAAAGAAGTAGGATTAATAGCTTCTATAGCTGACTATACTAATACTGAAGTTTTAGATCCTATGAAGAAAAAACTTCTAGGTGAAGCTCGCTATAATGAATTGACTAAAGATGGTAAGAAATTAGGTATATTCGGTACTATAATGGATTATACGCATACCAATATTCTTACACCTATGAAACAATTTCTTTTAGGTGATGAGCGTCATGCCGAATTGACTAAAGATGGTAAAAAAGTTTCTATGTTTTTTGCCGTTAAAGAATCTTTCTCAAATAATATTATTGATCCTTTAAAAACATTAATGGTTGGTAGTGATACTAGAGACTATATTAAAAGTACTAATAATGGTAAAGATTTTACTTTATGGCAGTATGCTAAAACTGGCTTAAATGAAAGAGTTCTTGAACCGTTAAAGAATCTACTTGTAGGTGGAGAGAAGAATCGTAGCACTGATGAAAAGAAAGATACGATTTGGAATTACACTAAAGATAGAATTAGTAAAACTACTGAATCTTTTAAAAGATTAATTGTTGGCGATGATAGATATAATGAATTAAGTAATAAAAAAGGTAAGAAGTTAGGTTTAGTAAGTTCTATGTTTACTGCATATAACGAACGTATATTAGAACCTCTCAAAGGAATGATATTTGGTGAAGAAAATAAAAAGGGTAATTTATTTAAATTAATATACAGTAAAACAACTTCTTTCTTTAATAAATTATTATTTGGATTTGATAAAGCTAAAACCGGCAGTATATTTAAAAATCTATTAGACGTTACTAAGAAAGCTGTAAAAAGTTTAACGGGTGATATAGGTGCATATACATTAAATATATTTAGAGATAGATATATGCCTATAATGAAAGACTTTTTAAAAGAAGGTTCTAGTTATTTAATGGAAAAATTAAATATATTTAAAGGTAATTTTGCAATAGAATTTAAGAAAATTTCTTTGGGTTTATTGGGTGATAAAAATATAGAACGTTTACGTAAATTTATCGTAATACCTTTACAAACCGCTATGACTAAATTAACTAGTGTATTTTCTACAGTCTTTAAAAATCTATTAAAATTACCTGCAATGGGTTTAGAAAAATTAACGGATAGTATTAAACGTTCCAGAATGAAAAGTGGCAATGCTTCTTATGATGCGGACGAAACTAAACGTTTATTGGAAAATAAATCACGCTTTGCAAGTTGGGAATCTGAAGCTATTCGTAAGCGTGAAGGTAGATTGCAAGCTAAGATGGATCGGACTTCTTTCGGTAGTTCAACTCCTGAAGACGTAACAGCTTTAAATACTCAGCGTACTGCAGAAAATACTAAACGTATTGAAGAATTAATGCAGCAACAATTAGATGCATCGAAACAATTAGAACAAACCTTGGTTGATATTGATTCGGGCAATGATTCTGCTGAAGAACGTAATGTTAAAAAACATGAAGCGAAACAGGCTCATGATGCTAAACAGGCTGAATTAAAAGCGTCTCTTGAAGAACGTAAAAACGCTAACCGTAAAACAGATAAAATTGAAGGCGGTGTTAAAACTGCTGAAGAATTAGCTGAAGAAGCTCGTAAAGCGGCCGAAGATGGTGTTGATGGAGCCGGTGGTAGCCTTTTAGGTGGGCCTATGGGTGGTATGCTTCAAAATATGATGGCTTTAGGTGCTGTAGGTATTTTAAAGAAAATGGCCGGTTTCATATTTAAATTCCCAATGATGATAATGGGAAACATATTTGGATCAGCTGCATCTTTAGCAACACAGGGCGCTGGTTTAGCTGCACGTGGAGGTATTTCATTACTCGGTGGCGCGGCTAGTTTAGCTACTAGAACTGCTACCGGTGCCGTTGGAGCAGGATCTAATTTATTAAATAATTTGTCTGGAACTGGCGTAGATGGAAATAGAACCAGTCAACAATTAAGAGAATATGATGCTAATATAATTAATGATAATAAAACTAAACTTGCAGAACGTACAAACTTACAAGCCGATAAAGATTTATTAAATAATAAAATAGCTACACGCCAAGCTAAAATTGATGCCTTAGCAAGTAGAGATCCGAATTCTCTTACTGAAAGAGAAAAAAAGTTATTAAAACAGCATAGAGAAATTTTAGAAAAAAATAAAGCTAAATTAGGCGGTATAGATACACGTTTAACTGGTGTAAATAATCATTTAAATGATGAATCTAATAAAGCTGCAGTGGCTAGATCTACTGCTAGAGATAATGATCATTTTAATCGTATTGCAGATGCAAAAGAGCATCAAGATAAATTTGATAGAAGTGAAGCTGAAATTAATCGTAAACGTGCAGACGGTACTCTTACCGATGAAGATTTAGAGCGTCATGAATCACGTAAGAAAAATAGAGACCGTAGTAATCAAGCTGTTAGTGATGCAGATAGAGATATAGATAAAAAAGCTAAACGTCGCGGTCAATTAAAAGGTGCTGGTTTAGGTGGATTAGCTTTAATGGGCGGCGATATGCTCGGAACAGCTATAGGCGGTGATATTGGAGCTACTATTTCCGGTATTACAGGTTATATGGGTATGGGTGCGATGCTAGGAAGTATTGCAGGGCCGGTAGGTACTGCTGCAGGTGCAGCGGCTGGTGGACTTCTATACTTATTTACTGAACCTAAAGCAATGGATGAAATGGGTAAGTTAGCCGATGGTGCTATGAGCTTCATAGATACTTTACCCGATAAAATTGAAGCGTTCACTAATAAAATTCCAGAAAAAATTGGTGCATTCTTTGGAATGGATCAAGATCCTGAAACTATAACTTACGATAAAGATGGTAATCCTACTAATTTAAAACCTAATTTATTATCTATGGTTGGCGGTATATTTTTCAGATTGCAAGGTATGTTAATGGGAATAGTTCCTAAAGTTCTAGGAGTTGTTTATAGTTTAGTAGCTAGTTCTGTTATAAGCGTTGCATTTGGAATGGCGCAGGGTATTGGTAATATAGTATTAAGTATATTTGATGGTGTAACAAATGCTTTAATGGGTATTAAACACTATGTAAATGATTTAAGAGCTAAATTACCTGATTGGGTTCCATTCTCAATGACTAAGGCCGAAGCTGATAAAATTAAAGCGGCAGATATTAATGAACATAACCAAAATTCAGCAAATCGTCGTAAAAGCTTTAATGAAACGTTAATCGGTGTTCAACAATCAGCCAATGCTACTATTAAAGAACAATCTAAAGCTATAGGTAGTCTAGGTTCTGAAAGAGCTAAAGCTGTATCTGAGTTTGGTAAAGACCTTATGGGTGGAGCTAACGTTCCAGCTGATAAAAAGGTTGATGGTAAATCTCAGAACATGGAAAGTAAACAAACGGTTTCTGCAGGTGATAGTACGGATAATATCGCTAAGAAAGCCGTAGATCTTTCAAAATCAGCAATAGTTACTTTTGAGCAAATGACAGCAAATGCATCTAGTGCAACTGATGCAGCTGGTTCTAAATTAAATGTAGATATTAGTAAATACACTGCTAAAACAGATGGTACTTTAGATATTAATGGTTCTGCTACGACTCGCGTAGGTACTTCTAGTGAAGATGTAAATAAAGCAATTCATTTAGCTGCAGTGTCTAATGAAGGACAGGCATTAGGTTTAAGTGAAGATACTTTACATGCTCTAGCTATGATAGAATCTTCTAAGAATCCCTTAATAGATTCACCAGGTAAACATACTTACAAAGGTCTATATCAAATTGGACCAGATGTTGCTAGACAGTACGGTATTACCGGTAAAGAACACGATCCTTATAGTAATGCATCTGCTGCAGTGAAGTATATGTTGTATAATTCAAAAATATTAAGACAGAATGGCGTTCCTATTAGTGGTACTTCGTTATACCTTGCTCATCAACAAGGTGCTTCTGGATTTAGCGACATTTATAATTCAGCGGTTAAAGGTACTCCTATGTCCGATACACGTATTAAGTTAATGCTTAATAACGTACCGCCTAATTCAGGTATTACTAATCCAGTAGATTATATTAAATATTATAATGCACGTATAGCCGCTGGCGGCAAAGCATTTAATTTA
>Ga0075163_10003607_pt1 | contig 20807 bp, 14 predicted proteins | sample JI1023141ADNA_FD_71478 | JGI IMG/M metagenome (GOLD analysis project Ga0075163, IMG submission 71478) | Wastewater effluent complex algal communities from Wisconsin, to seasonally profile nutrient transformation and Carbon sequestration -... | ecosystem: Engineered > WWTP > Effluent > Algae... | reverse complement strand
TTCTGTGACTTGTATTTCCCCCTATTCCGAAAGTACATTGATGCGAAAGGATTACACAAAGACTATATCTTACTTCCACTTTTATTATCGGGTTGTAATCAAAATTTTACAGGATCAGGCGATGTGGCAGGACTGTGGGCGATGGATTATTTATCTGCAAGAAAATATCATTTGCGCATAGATACCCTTGTCGATGAAAGAAAAGGAGGCGATTTTACGACTGATGCCGCAGTCAGCTATATCTATGACCTCAATGTCAGATATAACAATGACGCTTTAAAAACCATCACTGCGTATCGATTCGGTGCACCATTCCTCAAGAGCCTTGTGGATGGGAATACGGGTGACTCTATATTGAGAGAAGCACCAAGAGATCTTCAGCAATTCATCCGATTCTATGCATATTGTGCGAAGTTGCTCGAAGGAACACGCGCAGCCAATCAACTCAATACGTGCTTTGACATCTTTGGACAAATGGAAGCAATGTGGGTACAGAAACCTACGCGTATCGAAGCACTGGAAAAGATTCTGCAATTAAACGTCAAGGAAATTCGTCACAACAATCCTGTATATATCGGTCAATATATCGACCCGAACTATAAGCGCGTTCCTTTTTCTCTCAATAAAGTTGCTTCATTAAAGTTCGAGGCCATGAGCGACAGCATTTACAACTGGCAGCCGGCACCTTCAACCCTTCCAGAAGAGAATGAGTACGAAACGGAAGATCAGATTATCTCATACAAAGTGAAAAAGGGCGACAGTCTTGGAAAAATTGCAGCCAAATATGACGTCACAATCAAACAAATAAAATCCTGGAACAAAATCAAAGGCGACAAGATTTCCAAAGGACAAACATTGAAGATACATACGAAAAGAAAGGTTCGAAAACCTCGCCAGGACGACAAACCTGTTGCGATTCCGGAGCCGATTCCACCCGCGACAGCAGCTCAGCCAACATTAGCAGAAGCAAGTGATAGTGTTTCTACAAAACCTAAAATGGTCGCTGAATATTTATCAAATGCCGACGCTTTTTTTGCCAAGAAAAAATACGATAGCGCTGCGAAGGAATATAATAAAGTGCTATCCATTGACCCTGAAAATGAAGCAGCCAAGAAAAAACTGAATGAGATTAAAAACATCAAATCTGCAGATAAGGAAACAAAAAATAAAGTCACATACGTTGTCAAGAATGGTGACTCACTTTGGAAGATTGCAAAAAAGTACAAGGGAGTGAGCGAAGCTGATATTATGAAATGGAACAAATGCGGAGAGAACATCAAACCGGGTCAAAAGCTGATTATTTATCCGGGCAAATAACTGTTCGGAGTTGTAAGAGTCTTGCTCATCAGCCCAACATTTCACCTCCATCCACATTCAATTTTCAGCTGATTCAGAGTCACTACTACCCCCTAAACTGGTAAGCTTTCCTTTCACTCTGCAGAAATTGCACACTGCTTTCTTATTTTGCACGCCTATACTCTCTTAAATATGGCAGGCGCTTTTGGTGTATTTATTATTGTGGTCATCATTTTATACACTCGTCATGTAACAAAAAGTGAACGCAATTTTTCCAAAAACTTTTACTCCGCCGACAATGATCTCGTTAAGTATGAAGTAGAAGATATTCAGCAGAATGATTTGAACCTACTCATTCAAACCCTTCGTGAAGAATTTCCATTTTACAACAATTGGGCAAGAGAAAAACGACTCAAATTCGCGCAGCGGACCTACCACGTTAGAAATTCCAAGTCTTTTCACGGCATGGAAGGTTTTGAGGTTACACCGCGTCACGAGATCATCATCAGTGCAACACTTGCTCGATTAACATTCGGAATATCTCAAGGCTATGTTCTTCCAAAATTCGAAATGATTCAAATCTACCCGCGTGAATTTTACTCTAGGTTGATTGGTCAGCATGTTAAAGGACTTACTATTGGAAATGGCAGATTGTTTTTGTCATGGGCCCACTTTGAAGATGGTCACAATGATCCACAGGATAAAATTCATGTAGGCCTGCACGAATTTGCCCACGCCATGATGATTGAATTCGGTAATTTCGAAGATCTCCCGCAATGGAAAAATTGGCTCAAGTACGCAGTACCGGTAATGAATGAAGTAAAAATCACGGACGATCATTTTTTTCGCAGCTATGGCGCAACCAACATATACGAATTCTGGGCTGTTGCGGTTGAATCTTTCTTCGAACAACCCGCTAACTTTCAAAGAATTCATCCGGTATTATATAATGTAACTTGTAAAATGCTCAATCAAAATCCTATTGCAGAAGGACATTGATTCAATACTCCCTAAAAACATGAATAATTCAACGAATAAATCAGTCTGGTTAACCATCATCGTAGCGTCATTGGGATACTTTGTTGACATTTTTGATTTGCAGCTTTTTAATATCGTCAGCAAATCAAGCATCAGCGGCATTGGAATTACCGATAAAGCAATGATTGATAAATACGACTACACCCTGTTCCTTTGGCAAATGACCGGAATGTTGGTCGGCGGATTACTTTGGGGAATCATCGGTGATACCAAGGGACGAAAGAACATTTTATTCGGTTCAATACTTATGTATTCGCTCGCCAATATTGCCAATGCTTTTGTCATGGACATGACGTCATACAGTGTCATCCGATTTGTTGCCGGATTAGGCCTGGCCGGTGAATTAGGCGCAGCCATCACGCTTGTCAATGAAATAATGCACAAAGACAAACGAGGATATGGCACCATGGTAATCGTTACCATGGGTGCGTTGGGCGCTGTGGCAGCAGTATACATCAGTAAACTTCAATTGCAATGGTTCGGTCTGCAGACATGGCAGGTAATGTATATCATCGGTGGAATATTAGGACTACTTCTATTGGCATTGCGCATGGGCACTTTCGAAAGCGGTATGTTTGATGACGTGAAAAAGTTGGCTGTGAAAAAGGGAAATTTTTTCATGCTATTCAATAATGTCACACGAATGAAAAGATACCTCGCCAGCATTGCTCTTGGGCTGCCTGTCTGGTTTGGCATTGGTGTACTGATCAAATTCTCGGATAAGTTCGCAATTACAAATGGCGTTGTTGGAGGGGAAATACAAGTGCCTCAGGCCATTGTCTATGCATATCTTGGACTTTCCTTCGGTGATTTATTGAGCGGCTATCTAAGTCAGCTTTTCCGCAATAGAAAAAAAGTTGTTCTGTTTTATCTCTTGATCAATGTGGCCGTCGTTCTCACATTTCTTTTTGCAAAAGGTCTCAGTGTGAATAGCTACTATTTCCTATGTTTTCTGATTGGCGCTGCTACAGGATATTGGGCCCTGTTCGTGACCATCGCTTCTGAAACCTTTGGAACAAACATTCGCGCAACAGTGACCACCACTGTTCCAAATTTTGTGCGTGGGGCGCTCGTTCCGATTATGCTTTCCTATAAATCGCTTGAGCCTGGCATGGGAAATATTGCCGCCGCACTTCTAATCGGAGTTATTTGTATGGCACTTTCTCTATTGTCGTTATTTGTTCTTCCCGAATCTTTCGGAAAAGATCTCAACTTCATCGAGGAATAATGAAGGATTTTTTTTTCATGAGATCAAAGCAATAGATGTTTGCGGCTTAACGAGAATAATTTCTTTTCTCCGGTTATAATCATGTCAATCTATTGAGTCGTTGTTCACTAAAAATACAGAACAAGTATAATATTAATACTTGATCAAAGTAGACTCTATTGCCTTCGTTTTTGCTTTATCGACTTCTACAAATGCTGCATATTTTTTCCACGACATCACCACGTCACTCACTTTGTCAATGATTTCTGCCGGCTTTTTAATATTCATCTGACGAGCGACAGAGAGCAAATCTTCCCGTGTTAGATTTTGTCTTTTACCGGCAATACTCAGCGACTGTTGTCTCACCCAAATACTATCCGGACGATATGCGTGACATATATCGAACGCAGGCGCCAGATGCCATTTTCCATTTTGATCCATTGTAAACGCAAAGTTTTTGGTGTGGTCATCACAGTTTCGAGCGATCACGTTGAACACCATTCTCACGAACATCTGTTCGGCTGCTGCATAAGGCAGATGCAACAAACGCATCACCTGAAAAAGTTGTTCGTAGCTAAATGACAAGATATCGGCAAAATCAAAGTGAGCCAAAGCGCATAAGCTTTGCATGTGAACCTTTGTTCCATCCGGCATTCGGTCAAATCTTTTCGTCATAAAATGTGCTCTGCCATGTTCTTCCATTAGCCGGCATTCCATCATTTGAATACCACAATCTCTGGCCATAAGATGATAGGCCATTTCTACCCGACCATATCCTGAAGCGGATCCAAGTTCTGTATCTGTTACGCCATCAAATTTTATCATCCAATGTTCGTAGCCCTTTTTAGTGTCTGCTTGTCCTGATCTTACATCACGGGTTTCGGGATGATATGCAATGATCGCTTTTGCTCTTGCTCCACCAGCGGAAGTTCCAATGCGAAGGATATCAAGCATAGCCTTTTCTTCCTTTTTGTTGAGGTTCGTTTTGAATTCTTCCCGATCACTTAGAACAGCCTGAGCCAGATTTACCATTTCCTCTATCTCTATTCTTCCGGTTGATACAGGAAAGTCGGGCTGAGTTGGCTCAAACTCAAGCGCTCCCATGCCTCGTTTTCCAATATAACAAAGCATTTCAACCGGATTTAAACTATTCTCAGGTCTGCCGTGTCTGGCAAGCCATGCATTGATCAAAGCGTTACCATATTTATCCGGCAATACATCAGCGAGTAATCCTGGCAATCCCTTAAATGTGTTGTTGCCCGCCAAATTTGGAAATGAGAAAATCCGACCACGCGTATTAATAAGAGGCATCATTAATGGCGAAACGTCCAGACCACTTGACAAAAAAGCAGGATCATATTCAAACGATGCAAAATCATCGTTGACACTCCAGGCAACAGCGCCGATTCGTTTTCCCGCAATTTTCACAAAAGCAGTATTGATCATTACCAGTCGGATTTAGGTTCATTGCCGGATTTACCTCTAGCGCGTTTGCGCTGATATTGCTCCTGTTTGGCCAGAAGCATAGGGCTTATCTGTTGTGTAATTTTGAAATTACTAAACAAATGAAGCTCACGAAGAACACGCATTACTTGAATAAAAGTGGATAATGTGCCACCAGAGCCCTGCTCTAGAAGAATCAATGTAGATCGATTGATGCCAGCTTCTTCCGCAACTTGCTGTTGCGTTTTGTTTTGGGCTAATCGTGTTTCTTTCACAAAACGACCAATCTCAGCCATAATAGCATCATCACTAAATCCATACATATTTATGTTGTCTTTTTCCATCTTTATTAATCCAAATGGGTATTTATGTTCTATTTTTCCATCATTTCACCACAAATGTATGTCATTTTTTTCCAACATTAATGCTCATATTGTCGTTTTATGTTAATTTTATCCAACATTAAATGAAGGCATAACAAGTTTGCTTAATCTGAAAAAAGCTAGGTATAAGGACCTGATATTTGAGCCGAAATGTCCACGTCAAGATCATATTCACTCTCTGAAGTAACCTCGAGTATTCAAAAAACACTGGGTGAACGCTATAAGACAGCATTCTGGGTGAGAGCGGAAATGAATAAACTCAACTACTACAGTCACTCAGGACATTGTTATCCGGAATTAGTCGAAAAACACAACGGCAAAGTAGTTGCCCAGCTCAAATCGACACTTTGGAAAAAGGATCACGCACGCATCAATCAACGATTTATCGAAGTGCTGAAAGAACCACTTAAAGATGGAATCAAAATCCTATTTCAGGCTCAGATCACATTTGACCCGATTTACGGTATTTCGCTGCATATCCTTGATATCGATCCCGCTTTTACATTGGGTGATCTTGAACAAGAAAAAAAACAGACCATTGACAGGCTCAACAGCGAAGGCATTTTTCAGCAGAATAAAAAAATTGCAATGCCGGTACTGCCGCAACGCATCGCAATCATATCAGTTGAAACTAGTAAAGGTTACGCAGACTTTTTGCAAGTATTAGAAGGCAATAGCTGGAACTACAAGTTTTTTCACATGCTTTTTCCTGCGCTATTGCAAGGTGAAAAAGCCATCGATTCCATCATCAAACAACTAGAACGCATTAAAAAGGTCATTCACCACTTTGATGTTGTTGCGATAATTCGCGGGGGTGGTGGCGATGTTGGGTTATCGTGTTACAACAATTATGATCTGGCAAAACAAGTTGCCCTCTTCCCTATTCCTGTGTTAACCGGCATTGGACATGCTACCAATGAAACGGTTGTAGAATTGGTATCACATCGCAATGGTATCACTCCAACAAAAGTTGCTGAAGATCTCATTCAACAATTTCATCAATTCGCAGTGCCCGTAAATGACGCACAAAAACTCATCGTGAATGAAGCCATGGCAATGATTTCGCAAGCGAAAAGTGACATGCAGTCGGAAGTGAGAATATTTCGCAATGCCACAGAAAACCTACTTCAGTTTAATCGTCAAAAGATTTCAGAAAACCAGAGAACACTTTCACAACAGACGGCCTACACCATTGCAACAGGTAAAGAATTATTAATTCAAATTGGCAATGATTTGCGCAAGGACAGCAAAACATTGATCACAAATCATAACTACAACTTGTTGCGTGAAGTTAGTGAACTAAGCCATCTCACAAAGTCATCATTTGTTTCTGGATTGCAATTTCTGAAAGAAGAAGAAAGAGCACTAAATAATGGTGTAAGGCATTTTATCAAGGACAAATCGACACTACTTATACAACTGGAAAAAGACATAAGGCACATGAGTCCTCAGGAGGTAATGAAAAGAGGCTACAGCATAACACGAGTAAATGGTAAAGCACTGCAGCATATCACGGAAATAAAGGAAGGAGACCAACTTACAACAACAATATCTGACGGTGTAGTTCAAAGCACTGTCATAAAACTTTTGAAAACACAAGAAAAATGAGCGAAAAACAAGACTATACAGCATCATTCGAAGAATTACAGCGCATTGTTTCTGAAATAGAACAGGGTGAAATATCCGTGGATGAACTTTCCGAAAAGGTAAAACGCGCAGCACAGTTGATCCGAATCTGCAAGGCTAAACTGACATCAACAGAAGAAGACGTCAACAAAATCCTAAAAGAACTTGAAGGAGAATCAGGATCATAGAAATTTCATTTCTCTGGAGGCATAACAAAAAAAGGAGCGCAGATGAATGCGCTCCTTTTATTATATTCTAAAAATTTATTATTCTACAATAAATCTGCCTGTCATCGTTTCGCCGGCTTCATTGCGAACACGATAAAAATAAACACCCGCTGGCTGAGCTGTAAGGTCGAGAGAAACCATTGACGAATTGTGTGTTGAATTCTTCACAATAGCGCCAACAGCATTCATAATCTGAACTTCACGAATATCGCTTTCATTCAAAAATGTGATTTGACCATTGGTCGGATTTGGGAACATCAACAATCCTGAAGCATTTTCTGTGATCGATTCAACCGCGTTCGGTGCACCATCAGGACCATAAACAGTAAAGTAAGCCCAAGCTGCGCAAAGCACATTATTTTCTTCGGTCACAAGTACGGCGTAAGTACCAACCGGCAGATTAGAAATTGATGTCGATGTTGAACCAGTGTTCCAGAGATAACTCAAAGCACCACTGCCGCCTGTAGCTGTTACTGAAGCGGAACCATTACCTGTAAAGATTGAGTTCGTAGAAGAGTTGCTGCCAGAAATAGAAAGTGACAAATTGCAACCACCAGGAGCGACATAATATGTTCCTACCTTCTGACAACCATTGGCATCAGTAACAGTTACAACATAGTTACCAGGGATCAGATTGTTGATGGTTTGTGAATTGCCAAGGTTACTCCAACTGTATGAATATGGAGCTGAGCCTCCCACAGGATTAGCAGTAGCCGTGCCATCTAGAGCGCCAAGTGAAGATTCACCAGAACCTGTAACTGAAACAAAGAAGTCATCACAAGATGGAAGATTTAGAATAATCGCATCAACAAAAAATTCGCTGCCAGCCACTGGTGTTGGAACTGGAAGATCAGGAAAACCCAACGCGCTTAGATCAGGAATAGAACCTATACTTGAAGTAGCCCAAATATTCAAACGCTCTGGGGTAAGATCCGAATAATATACTATTGGAATATTTACTGTTGTCCAGTTGTTCACGTCAGTTGATACTTCGAAATAACCTTCACCAATTGTTTCATCCTCTTCTGTAGCGACGTTGTAGCGAGTTAGTTCAACTTGAAAACCACAAGCGTCATTTGTTCCTGGATTGGCTTTGTAGCGGAAGTCCACTGAAATTGGTCTTTGTGTGTAGGTGATACCCGGCTCCTCAAATGATCCTAATTGAATGCCTCCGCCGAAAGGATTTGGAAGAGGTGTTGGCGGACCGAATGGACCAAGAATAGAGAAGTTCTCGCATTCAGGACAAGAACCCGTTACCATACGAACAGAAAAAGAACCTTCAGCAGGATTGGTTGATTCTTTGAACACCGTCTGAGCACCACCACTTGGTTGGGTCATCACGTTCGATGAAGCCCAGTTGTTGGGTTCATTGCCTGTCCAGTTTTCAAAGTTCAAATTCGTCTGTGCTTTCAACAGACCGCTCATCATGCATAAACTAAAAAAAGATAACGTAATTAATTTTCTCATAGACTAATTGTATTTATTGTTCAATACTAAAATTGGATTTCAAAACCGACACTACCACAAACACATTTTACTTCACATTCGCAGATTTAAATCTTGAACCAATAAAATGTGTATGCAATAGCGCCGGTCGATTTTCAATTACCGTGCCATGGGAAAATAATTGCAAAACAGGTAAAAAGGACCTTATTAATATTCAATGCTGAGACATCACATTAAATCACTCATATCTCAACGCCTTCACAGGATCTCTCAACGCAGTTTTGATTGCGATCAAACTTACCGTGACGACTGTTATAACACACGCAAAAATTGCCGCCATTAGAAAAAAGTAAAAATTGAGTTCCTCGTGGTATGCAAAATTCTCGTACCACCGTGTAACGCCGTACCAAGCTATCGGGAAAGACATCAGAACAGAAACACCTACAAGGGTCAAAAAATCTCTGTTCAGCAATTGCAGAATTCTGAAAACCGAGGCACCCATGACCTTGCGAATACCTATCTCCTTTGTTCTCTGTTGGGTTGTTATAGACGATAGTCCATACAAACCAAGACAACATAAAAGCAGCGCCAATGCTGCAAAATAAATTGATATCTGGAACATTTTATCTTCCGATTCATACATTCTTGCGAACCTGTCGGTCAGAAAAACGTAATCGAATTCTTTTTCCTGGAAATATTTTTTCCAACTCATTTCTATTTGGGACAGGTTATCATTCCCTGCCAATGACTGAGTTTCGAGCATGAGATATCCTGCCACGCCTCGAGGATTCTGCTGGGCAATAACAAGTGGCTCAATCTTATGGTGTAATGACGCGAAATGAAAATCTTCAAGGACACCAATTACCTGAGCTGATTGTGACGGATTTACGCCATCACCCGGTATGGTCACTTTTTCACTCAATGGATTTGACCAACCACAAGCGTTTATCAGCGCTTTATTTACCAATACAACACCAAACGGATTCGAAGCATCCAATTCAGTGAATAGCCTGCCCTCATTCACTTTCATCTTAGACATGGCCAGATAATTTTCATCTGTGAACATTACAGCAAATGGTTTGTCTTGTTCACCCGAAGACGTATTTACTTTAAGCACAAATCTCGCTGTTTGTGCTCCTGGAATCTGGGCACTTCGCGCCACATTTTTCACGAAAGGAAAAGTCTTCAGTTCATTTCTAAACGCAGTGAGAGGTGCATACTGACTGGTATCCGCTTGCGGAAGAGTAATCGCAATCATATTCTCCTGCGTAAAGCCCAGATCTTTGTTTCTCATATAACTGAGCTGGCTAAGTACCGAGAGTGTGGCAATAATCATCGCTATGGAAAGTGTAAACTGAAATGTTACCAATGCCTTCCTCAAAAAACCAGTCCTTCCAAGACTTGTGCGTGCATCACGGAAAATGGCAACTACAGGAAGACTAGAAATATAAAATGCAGGGTAAGAGCCCGCAACCAATCCAACAAACAATATGAGAACTGCCGTAAACCCTATCATCTGTGATGAAAACAGAATGTTTCCTTTCATAGACTTACCGGTAATTTCATTGAAATATGGCAATAAAATCTCAACGAACGCAAATGCAAGAATGGTTGAAAATATTGCCAGTAATAGTGCTTCACCAACGAACTGCAGTATAAGATTCTGCTTGGTTGCACCAACTACTTTCCTCATGGCCACTTCCTTCACTCGCCTTGAAGCGCCGGCTACAGAAAGATTGATAAAATTTATACATGCAATAGTCAACGTTAACAAAGCCACAATCGAAAAGATCAAGACATAATTTTTATTGCCCTTTTTTGAAGTGTCATAGATAAGATTGTTGTTAAAGTGGACATCCAGCAGAGGTTCTGCGTGCATCTCGATTTTCCCGTTGAAACCTGTTGTTTGCCAATACGGTAATTGAAATTTTGCAACAACGTTGTCGAGCTTAGGCTGAAACTCCTCAGCCATACCCGACTTCGGCAATAATATATATGTAAAACTATTGTTGTTGCCCCAGTCCTGTATGAGATAATTCGTTATAGAAGTATCTGCTGAACTCATAGAAGCCAGCATATCAAATTCAAAATGACTTCTTATTGATTCATCGTCTATGACACCTGTTACTTGGTAAGCTTCATTGTTCCATTCCAAAGACTTACCATGAGGATCTTCAGTTCCAAATAGACGAACAGCCTCCCTCTTCGTAAGGACAAGACTTTTTGGATTATTCAGTGCAGATTGTGGATCTCCCGAAACAAAAGGAAAATCAAAAAAATCAAAAAAAGAAGAATCTGCGAAGGAAATTTCTTCCACCTGAAAAACAGCATCGCCTTTTCGTAAAAATTGCTGACCATTCGGCGTTACCCTGGTGAACGACTCTACTTCCGGATATTCACTTTGAATTGTAGGTCCGGTTGGATATGGTGTAATACCAAATTTATCATCAACATCATCAAATTTATAGAAAGACTGTATTCTATAAATTCTTTCTGACATGCTAAAAGACTTATCATAGCTGATTTCGTCGGTAACAAATAAAAAAATGAATAAACATGATGCGATGCCGGCGGACAGGCCAACAATATTGAGGCCCGCATTAAGTCGATTGCGCTGTAAAGAACGCCAAGCCGATAATAGATAATTCTTAATCATGGTAAAATGGAGAATTAAATTGAAACTATTCGGGCATGATTTTCCGACTCGCTTAATACTTGTCCGTCGAGCATGCGAATAACTCTTCCGGCATATTGCGCATCATGTTGACTATGGGTAACCATTATGATAGTAGTACCCGCATTATTCATTGCAGTAAGCAGCGACATTACTTCATTTCCATTGTTAGAATCAAGATTTCCTGTAGGTTCATCCGCAAGAATTAAACTGGGATTGTGAACCAAAGCTCTCGCAACAGCAACCCTCTGTTGTTGTCCGCCAGACAATTGTTGCGGAAGATGTTTCCTGCGATGAGAAACATTCATTCTTTCCAGTGCTTCATCAACTAAACGTTTTCTTTCGCCTGATTTATATCCGAAATATACCAGAGGTAATTCCACATTTTCAAAAACTGTAAGTTCGTCAATAAGATTAAAACTCTGAAAAATAAAACCTATCTTCTTTTTCCTGATTTCAGATCTTTTGCGCTCAGACAGTCCGGCCATTTCAACTCCCTCCAATAAATATTGACCTCCCGATGGCGTGTCCAACAAACCCAGAATATTCAGCAAGGACGATTTGCCACAACCAGATGGGCCCATCATTGCCACAAACTCGCCTTCTTTGATTTCCAGGTTGACTTTATTCAATGCCGTAGTTTCTATTTCCTCGGTGGCGTAAATTCTGCTTAGTTCAATTGTTTTAATCATTTGTTATGTTTTAAGAAGTCATATTAATTGGTTTTCGCTACGATTATATCGGCATTTAAAAATTCTTCATATCCCGAAGTAATTACTTGTTCTCCCGGCTTCAGGCCATGCACAACCTCATAAAAATCGGCATTTTGTTTTCCCAGCTGAATTGACCTTCGCTCTGCTTCCATTTCACCAGTAAACACAAATACCCAATTGCCACCTGTTTGCTGATAAAAAGAACCTCGTGGTATCTGAACGGCTTCAAACTCATTGCCCAAAGCAAGCTTCAACTGAAGTGTTTGCCCACGTCTAATATTATCAGGCCTTTCTCCATCAAAAACCAGATCAACAGTAAAATGTCCATTGATAATCTCCGGATAGACCTTTGAAATTTTCATCGAATATGTTTTTCCATTAAAATAAAAAGAAGCCACCTGCCCTTGCGCAACCCTTGAATTATATTGTTCTGCAATTTGCGTGGTAACCTTCAAGTCTGTCATATCATCAACTTGCGCTATTCTGGCACCTGTGGCCACTGTTTCACCCAGATCAACCTCAATCTGTGAAAGAACTCCATTTATAGGCGCTCTCACTTCAAGACTTTCTATGGACTTTGAGAGAAAACTTAAATTTTCCTTGATCAGAAATAGTGAATTTTCCAATTGATTGTATTGCTGCAATCGATAAAGAGAATCCATCGCCAATTTATCCAATATCAGGGCTTTACTTTTCTTTAAATATTTCATTCTATCTAAACCTCTATCATAATCTAATCTCGCAATGGCGCTATCTGCATATAATCTTTCATTAATTGAATGAGTGCGCATTGCTTCGGCAAGATCAAAATCGACTTGAAGCGCTTCTGCTTTGAGGGATGAAGTCTGCTGATCTAATTGTAATCGGGCGTTGCGCAGATTATTCTGTTGATCCATCAACTGTGCTTCTCTATTGATCATGTCCATCTGAAACTGCTGATTAGACAATTTGATGATTGGAGTACCTTCTGCTATATCCTTACCATCTTCAACATAAATTGCCTCTACCTTTCCCCCTTCAATAGTTTCAATGTAAATAGTTTTTATTGGCTGCACAATTCCATTGAGTGGTATATATTCTATAAACGGGCCATAAGTGACTTCATTAACTTGTAAATGTTCCCGGTCGATCTTCAGTCTTTTTTTGGATGTGGCAGAATAGACCAGATAAGCAGTCATACTAATTAACACAATTGTACCAATTGCAATCAGCCTGCTTTTTTTGCCTATCCCCTTTTTAACAATCTGTTTGTCCATTTTCACTCCTCCCTTGCCAATGAAAATGCCAAACCTCTACAACACCTTATTTGATAGGGTTTACAGAGAAATCACAGATACTATGGGACAGGCCGATAAGTACACAATCGGACACTAAAGTGTTCGATATCGGTCATTATGAAACTTTAGGATAAGCGGTATGGCATTCCGTTAAAAGCAACTATAATTTCGTTTCGAAGAAGCAATAAAATGTCAAGGGAAAAAACATCGAAGGTTATAGTCATTGAAGATCAAAAAGAAATTCAGCTTAGTGCCAGATTTCTTCTCCGTAATCTTTTTGACAAAATCGAAATATTCGATCATCCGCAAAAAGCCATCAATTCTTTGAACGAGGAAGAATTCGATGTCATCCTTCTTGATATGAATTTCAGCAGAGGAATGCATAGCGGAGAAGAAGGCATTGAATGGATGAAAAAAATACACCACTATAAACCCGAAAGTGTTGTGGTCCTTATGACTGCTTTTGCCGATGTTGAACTTGCAATAAGGTCTATTAAAAACGGCGCTTTTGATTTTATCATGAAACCTTGGGAAAATGATAAATTCATAACTACAATTCAAGCAGCAAGAAGATATAGCCTGATACGGAAAAATGCAAAACCAGAAACCAACGAATCCGTAATCATAGGTAAGTCTGTCGCTATAAGAGACGCCATGCGCATAGCGGATAAAGTTGCTATGACAGATGCCAGTGTATTACTCCTAGGTGAGAACGGTACCGGGAAGGACATGATGGCCGAACGCATTCACAAGTGCTCACTGAGAAGGGATAAAAATCTGGTCAAAGTAGATCTTGGTTCCATTTCTGAAAATCTTTTTGAAAGTGAAATGTTCGGATATGTAAAAGGAGCATTTACTGACGCGAAAGAAAATAAGGCCGGCTGGTTTGAACAGGCCAATGGCGGGACATTGTTTTTGGATGAAATAGGAAATCTCAATATTAACCTTCAAGCGAAACTTTTAAGTGCAATTCAAACTTCCTCTATCACGAAAGTTGGGAGTACAAAAAAAATAAATCTAGATATTCGATTGATTTGTGCCACAAATGCCGATCTGTCGAGTATGGTCAATGCCGGCACATTTAGAAAGGACCTTTATTACAGAATCAATACTGTCAGCATTCAATTGCCTCAATTAATCAAAAGAGGAGATGACATCATTGATTTGGCAAAACACTTCCTTGATCATTATGCATCAAAATACAAAAGAGGTGAACTTAAATTATCCGAACTCGCAGTTCAAAGTATAATCAATTACAACTGGCCGGGCAACATAAGAGAACTGCAACACTCGATAGAAAGGGCAGTTATTCTATCTGATGGCAAGGAGATTTTACCTGAAGATTTGATCGTCGAACAACCTGGTACATCCGACCAAATGTCCGGTCATTTAATGAACCTTGAAGAGCTTGAGATGCAGACAATTCGAAAAGCCTTAATGAAACACAGTGGTGTTATTGCACATGCCGCTCAAGAATTAGGACTAACAAGGGCCTCACTTTACAGGAGGCTGGAAAAATATGGCCTATAAAAAATTCATTTTTCATTTATGTCTTAGACTCGTTCTAATTATTGTTCTTGCCTGCTCTGCATTTTATTTTGGTTATGTCAAAAATTACCCTTCTACAACTTTAGTTCTCGTTTTAGGATTAACATTGGTATTTGTAGAATTCATATCCTGTGTTACAAGGGTATATAGGGAAATAGATCAATTCTTCGGGTCAATGGTCTCCGGTGATTATTCATTCAGATTTCATGAATTCAGAAAAAAGCCAACTTTGCATCAATGGCTGAATAAAATAATGGATCGGATGCAAAGCCTGTCAAAAGAAAGATCCATTCAGAATGAAATGATCAATCAGGTCATCAGCAATATTCCAACGGGAATTATTTGCTTCAGAAACAAAAAACAATGCGTGCTGATCAACGAAAACGCGAAGGTTTTACTTGGCTTGGGTGTGATGATCGATTACGAGCAGTTGTGTAAATCACATCCGGCGCTGATATCAGCCATAAACAAGATGAAATTCGGTGATCAGGAAATATTTGATTTTGAAAACAATTCAATACCAAATAAAATTCTGATGATGACGTCAACATTTAATCTTTCCGGAGAAGAATACCTAATGATAACCCTGGAGAAGGTTTCAAGTATGATAGAAAAGAAAGAGATGGATTCGTGGAAAGACATGATGCGCGTGTTGCATCATGAAATAGTTAACAGTATTACTCCTATAGTGTCATTAAGCGCATCATTGAAAGCATCGATAAACTCAGAAAATCTATTGAAAGAAAGGGAAGAAAATCTTGAAGCATTGGAAGCTATTTATTCAAGGGCCAGCAACCTTATAAGATTCACTTCCGGATATCGCAAATTCGCAATACTCCAGCCTTCAGAAAAATCTTTATTTCAACTTATGCCTTGCATACAGAACGTTGTTTATCTCATGGCACAAAAGAACAAACTAATTAAATATTCGGTAAAAGTAGATCCCGACACAAACCTAAACGCAGATCAGGCACAAATCGAACAAGTATTAACCAATATAATTATCAATGCCCAAGATGCCATTGAACAACAAAATTCAGGTCATATCGAAATAGAAGTTGCCAAGGTAAATGATTCAATTATGATTACCATAAGTGACAATGGTAAGGGTATGGATGACACCCAACTTTCCAAAGTATTCGTGCCTTTCTTTACCACCAAATCAGAAGGCCAGGGAATTGGACTAAGTCTTTCCCGACAAATTATACAACAGAACGGAGGTTCCATCTACATCAAAAGCAAACCTGCCAATGGCACGAAAGTGATATTAAGATTCAAAAACATAAATTGAGAAACAATTTTTCAGACCAAATTTTTACTCATAACTGGCGACATAAATTTTTTGACAATTTCATTGAGTAAAAAATAGATTCAGTTTAGCAAATAGATAACTATTCCATATTGCATTATTCCACAGAATTCGAGCCAACATTCCGGGGACACACGAATTTCCTCAAACCAGAAAAACGCTATTCAACAAATAATTTTCGACGCACCCTACATATTTGTATATTCATTTATACCTTTGGTCAGAACATCAATTATTCTAACTAAATCTTACTTGAATGGCCACAAAAAAATCAATCAAAAAATCCACTTCGAAAACTAAATCTCCGAAAAAACCGGGGAAAATAATTACAATAAAAGAACCACCAGTTATCAGTGGCGAATGGCAAGGTCAAAAGGCTTCATGGCGCGCGGATCGCATTGTTGTGCGACTTGCTGTAAATGATAACAAATCAGATAAAAACAATTTAGAAGCCATACCGAAAGGCAATGAACCAAAAAGAATAGTCCAAAAAATAGACAAGGCGGCTAAGCGTAGTCTACTGAGTTCCTTAAAAAAGAAACTTCCAAAAATTAAAGTTCTATCTTCTTCGGATACAAGTTATAAAGTATTCATCGAAGTACCGGAGAAATCAAAACCGGAAGATTTTGTCAAAGAGCTACAATCTCTGCCAGAAATACAATTTGCATCTCTCGACTTTCTGATGCACACTAGTCTTGCTCCAATTGATCCAGTCTACACTGGCATGTTTAATTTCAGAAAAAATGGAGAAATCCTGTTCACAGACTTTGGTCATTGGACATATAAGCGTGTCAATTTTGAACAAGCATGGAATTTTTCGCCTGGTGATGGAGTTTCAATTTTAGTTGGTATAGTTGATAGCGGAATTTCAATGACAACCAACGATCCAGCCACTGGTGTTTTGGATCATCCAGACTTATTGGACGCAGGTAAATACCAACTAGGTACAAATTTCAAAGAACCGGGAACACTACCGCGTGATGACAATTCACATGGTACGCATGTAGCGGGGACTATTGGATCAACAACCAATAATGGAACATTTACTTCAGCTACCAATTGGGATGCTCAGCTATATATCGTCCGTGCTCTGGGAGGTCCAAGAGGCTCAGGTTCTTCAGTGGACATTGCAGAAGGTGTGCGCGAGATTACTAACGCTGCAATCGCACAAAATAAAAAAGGCATTATCAATCTTAGTTTGGGTGGCCCAGGATTCCTGATCAATGATCCAATAATCATGGAAGACTTTGAATACGCATTGCTCAATGGTATGCTAATCGTTGCAGCAACGGGCAATGACTCTGAGAACAATGCAATCCCTCCTGTAGTTGTAGGTGGTCAATTCCCCGCTAATCTTGCCATCACAAACGCAACAGTTTTGGCTGTCGGTTCTACGGATCATAATGATCTGCTTTCCAACTTCAGTAATACAGGGCCTGAGGTAAGTGTTGTTGCTCCAGGAGAGTTCGTCATATCCACAAACCCAACGTATGCATGTGAAAACATTAATACAGTAGGTGGTATTGAACAAACTGTTAATACGAGTATCAACACAGGGGTTAAAAGTGGCACCAGCATGGCTACTCCACATGTCGCCGGACTTGCATCACTACTGTGGGGATATTACCCTGACCTCACCGCAAGAGAAGTTGCACGTGCGATAAAATTAACCGCCACTGATATGGGCGTGCAAGATGCCAATGAACGGAACGATCAATTCGGTCACGGATTGATCAATGCTTTTCGTGCGTTGGATGAAGGTTTTCGCGAAATCATCGTTCTTAGTTCAGAAATAAGATTTGAAGATGTTCAACCAGGGAACTCACAAACAATTGAATTTAATTTTCAATATATCAGTTATCATGCAACGACTATAGAAATTTACATGCAAACGGCAAATGCCAATACACTTTTGAGATTGGAAAATTCTCAAGTTTCCGGCAATCAACAATATATTTCGATGAACATGCCTGAAGCCGGGCTGTACATTCCAATTGACTTAAGTGTTCAACTCACTTTCTCCCCAGAAAATTTCGATGATTTCGAGGAAGCAACACTCTATATTGCAACGTTTGAAGGTGGTTTTGAAAGAATTCCAATATCAGTTACCGGTAGCGCAACATCCACTCCTGAAAACTTTGCTTACGCAATGGTATTAGATAAATCCGGCAGCATGAATTCCCCTTCAGGTGTCGTAGGATTAAGTCGTTTGGATGTGCTCAAAAGAGCGACAAGTAATATGGTCGACATCTTGAATCCCAACACCGGATTGGGAATTGTAAGCTTCAGTGCAGACGCAGCCACTGCCCTGCCATTTGCTTCCCCAATAACACCGGGCGGAGCCGATCCAATTAGGATCAACGCACATCAGGTTATTGAGAACCTCTCTGCTTCCGGCAGCACGAGTATTGGAGATGGATTGATTGAAGCTAACAATATGCTTCTCAATGAAGCATTCACAAGAAAAAACATCATACTTTTTTCGGATGGTAAGGAGAATAGTGAAACATTGATCAGTTCCGCTCTGCCACAATTAGATCCGACGACAAAAATATTTGCAATTGGCATGGGCACAGAAGCAAATATTGACATCGAGAAACTTAGTGCGGTGACCAATACATTCGGTGGTGCCCTCTATCTTACTGGACCGGATGCAGAAAATTTCGATCAATGGGTAAGTAAAATATTTTTAACGGCATTGGCAGAAGCATCAGGTGAAGTCATTGTACTGGACCCTTCAGGAAAGCTCAGAGAAGGACATACAAAACAAATTCCATTTGTAATTTCAGATGAAGAGACAATGTTCGACGCTATGCTCATAATGCCATATAAAGAAGCATTTCTATTCAACATCATTGATCCTTCTGGAAAAAAATATTCATCAAATGCTGCTACTATTGATGGCATTGAAGGTTATAATGGCAACTTCATCAGCTACTTTAGAATTACGTTGCCGAAAGGTAATAATAAAAGGATAGGTCGATGGAGAGCAGAGTTCACATTGACCACAAAGTCAAGTCAGAAAAGGAACAACATTTCTTTAAGTAAAGGTGGTGTTCCATATACATTCATCGTCAAGGCCAAATCGAATCTTAAAATGGAGTTGGACGTTCCGCAATACCTTGACAACAAAAAAGAAACATATAAACTCAACAACAAACTAATAAGTAACGGCAGTCACGCAACGCAATCTTACGATATCAAGACAGAATTAATTTCCGGTAAAAGCCAGATTTCTTACGTGGCTTCAAGAAAACCTGAGGGTAACAGAGATATTCAACACATCTTTGAAACACCTAACAGTGGGATTTATCAAATCAGACAAATCATAAGTGGCAAAACCAAAGCTGGCAATCCATTCACCCGAGAAGTACTTAGAAGTATTTGTGTAAAAAATGAATTCCTTGCTCAAAATGCTAAACTTCAAAAAAAGAAAAAGAAAAAATAAGCATACCGCGTAACACAAAAAACAGTCGGATAAGCGATGAAAAGCTTAATCCGACTGTTTTGCATTTTGAGAACAAATTCATAACACCAAACGGATATCGCATGCTATAGTCCTATAAAAGGCTTTTGCATAAAACCATGAATTGTTATCTTGCCGCTCCATTCGTGTATTTTGAATTTGCAATTCGTATTTCTCGACATAGACTCCACCGTCAACCGCATAACACTGTTTGCGTTGTTGCCATTCCTCGTGGCCTTCTCCTTTGTTGTATTCATCTTCTACCGCCGCAACAGAGAAAACTTGTTGCGTCGAAAACAGGTTGAACTAGAATTAAAAGCAATAAGAGCGCAGATCAATCCTCACTTTATTTTTAACTGCCTCAACTCTATCCACTTTTGTATTCAAAACAATGAATCAGAAAAGGCTGGGAAATATCTCCTGAAATTCTCGTACCTCACACGCAGAATTTTGGAAAACTCAGCCAACAAATGGATTTCCCTCGAAGAGGATATTGATATTCTTAAAGCTTATCTCGACCTGGAACAATTGCGCTCCGGAAATAGATTCACTTATCATATCACCATCAACGAAAATATCGATGCATCCGCAACTGCTGTTCCTATGCTTATTATACAACCTTTGGTGGAAAATGCAGTATGGCATGGATTCAACAGTCGCCAAGAAGATGGTAAACTTGAAATTGAAGTTGATAGCACCGACCAAGAAGTAATTTTCCGTATTCGTGACAATGGTACTTATGATGCCGCCAATCGAGTGCAAAACCTTCCCGGTAAAGAAAAATCGATGGGCATTTCATTGGTAAAAGAACAAATGGAAGCCATTCGCGAACTTGAAAAACGTGACGTAAACCTTAAAAGTTCTAACATCAACAATGGAGACGGAAAACACATCGGCACAGTTTCCGAGTTAACATTGCCATACATTCCATTCTTTTAATTCAAATTATGATTGAAGTAATCATCATTGACGACGAGGTAGCACAGCGTGAAATGCTTTCGAAAAAACTCAAAGCAAATTTTCCTGACTTAAATATCGCTGCATTGTGCGCATCGGCTGAAGAGGGAATGGTGGCAATAGCCAAACATTCGCCGCACCTTGTATTTCTCGATGTTGAAATGCCCGGCATGACAGGATTTGAACTTCTTGAATCA
>Ga0075163_10003606_pt1 | contig 20812 bp, 16 predicted proteins | sample JI1023141ADNA_FD_71478 | JGI IMG/M metagenome (GOLD analysis project Ga0075163, IMG submission 71478) | Wastewater effluent complex algal communities from Wisconsin, to seasonally profile nutrient transformation and Carbon sequestration -... | ecosystem: Engineered > WWTP > Effluent > Algae... | reverse complement strand
CAAAATGACGCCGGAATTGCTCGACCTGGTCGCCGACCGCTTCAAGGCGCTGGGTGATCGCGGACGATTGCAGCTGCTGCAATCCCTGCGTGGTGGAGCACGGACGGTGACGGAACTGGTCAACGACACCGGCATGGGACAAGCCAACGTCTCCCGCCATCTGACACTGCTGCACGCCAGTGGGTTCGTGTCGCGCGAGCGCGATGGGTTGTTTGTGCGCTATCAGCTGGCCGACAAAGATGTGCTGCGGCTGTGTGATCTGATCTGCGGCCGCATCGAGTCCGAAGTTGCGGTGCGGAGAAAGCTGGTGTCGGGGAGATAACCACCCCGACCACGCGCTACGTTTCACGCACCACGTTTCATACACGGCACAACACAACGCCCGCGGCACTTCATGTGTCGCGGGCGTTGTGTTGCTCAGACCATCTCGATCGTGCCGTTATCTGGGCGGCGTCGCGCGACACCCAAAGAGGCCGCCTTTGCCCAACATGATTTCCAGCGGACAGAAGTTGGTGAAGCTCGACTGCAGCAGGTTGAGTCCAACAAACGCGGTGAACAAGAAGAAGTACGGGCTCACCAGATAGCCGAGGGCGACGGAGAGCAGCACGAAGAGTCCGGCGACGCGTCGAATGATGCGATCAGGGCACATGAGTCGTGGGATTGAGTGGTGAACGATCAGACGGGATTGGTACTGGCCGCGGCGTTGTTCGGCGCGCGGCGCTGGAGCTCCCAGTACAGCAGCGGCACGACCACCATCGTCAGCAGCGTGGCCACGACGGCGCCACTCATCAGGGCGACCGCGAGGCCCTGGAAGATCGGGTCGAGTACCATCACGAGTCCGCCGACCACCACCGCTGCTGCCGTCAAGGCGATGGGCCGGAATCGCACGGCACCAGCTTCGAGCACGGCGTCCATCAACGGTCGCCCGCGCGATTCTTCAAGCTGGATGAAGTCCACCAGCAGGATCGAATTGCGCACGATGATGCCGGCCAGCGCGATCATGCCGATCATGCTGGTTGCGGTGAAGAACGCACCGCTCATGGCGTGCCCCGGCAGAATGCCGATGAGCGTCAGCGGAATCGGCGCCATGATGACGAGCGGGATGGAGAAACTCTGGAACCACCCGACCACCAGCACATAGATCAGCACCAGCACGATGGCGAACGCGAGACCGAGATCGCGAAAGACCTCGATGGTCACCTGCCATTCGCCATCCCACTTGATCGCGGTTTCGCCGAGCGATTCCGGCGGCACGGCGTTGTAGCGCGCGATCGTAGCGCCGTTGACCCGCACGGCGTCGAGCTGCCGGTTCATATCGAGAATCGCGTAGACCGGACTTTCGATTTCACGGGCCACATCCCCGGTCACGTAGATGGCGGGGCGCAAGTCTTTTCGGATCCGCGCGCCTTCACGCACGCCAGGAATCACGGACACAAACCGCGCCAACGGCTGCGGACCCATGCGTGTGGCCACCGGCAGCGACAGCAGTGCGTCCACCGACGAACGGCGGTCGAGCGGCAACTGTGGCACAATGGCGATGGCGTCCTTGGTTGTCATCGACGCGACCACACCCGATGGTGCGCCCGACATCGCGAGATACAGCGTCTGCGTGATGTCTTCCACGCTGGCCCCCGACTCTGCGGCACGCACTCGGTTGACCCGGAACGTGCGCTGTTGCTGCGGGGCCTCGACGGTCCAATCCACGTCCACGACACCAGGCGTGCTTTCGAAGACACGTTTGACGGCAACGGCCGCTGCCAGACGTGACGAGTCATTCGACGCATAGACTTCGGCGACGAGTGTGGAAAGCACGGGTGGGCCGGGGGGAATCTCCGCCACCTTCGCCGACGCCTGGTAGCGTTGCGCGATGGAGTCGATGGCCGGACGCACCGCCACGGCGATCGCGTGACTCTGCCGCTCGCGTTCGCCCTTGGGCAGCAGGTTCACCTGCACGTCGGCGACATTCGCACCGCTGCGCATGAAGTAGTGACGCACCAGTCCGTTGAAGTTGAACGGCGCCGAGGTGCCGGCGTACACCTGCGTGCTGATCACTTCCGGCACGCTACTCAGATACGCTGCCACTTCCGACGCAGCGCGGTTCGACGTTTCCAGCGTGCTGCCTTCCGGCAGATCGAGCACGACCTGGAACTCACTCTTGTTGTCGAACGGGAGCATCTTGACCTGCACGGCCTTGAACCCGATCAGGCTGACGCTGCCCAGCAGCAAAACCACCACGCCGCCGTAGAACGCCAGACGACGGCCGCGTTGTTGCATCAACGGCAACATGATGCGGCGGTACATGCGATCGACCTTGCCACCGTCTTCCGGCGGATGCTTGACGTCGCCGTGCGTCTGCTTCACGTGTCCCTTGAGCAGGCGATAGGCGAGGTACGGCGTGACGATGAAGGCCACGGCCAGCGATGCCAGCATCGCCACCGAGGCGCCGATCGGAATCGGGCGCATGTACGGCCCCATCATGCCGCTCACGAACGCCATCGGCAGGATCGCCGCGATGACCGTGAACGTGGCGAGAATGGTCGGGTTTCCGACTTCATCCACGGCTTCGATGGAGGCGACTTCCGGCGTCCGGTCGCCCATCTGCAGGTGTCGGTAGATGTTCTCCACGACGACGATGGCGTCGTCGACGAGAATGCCGATCGAGAAGATGAGTGCAAAGAGCGTGATGCGGTTGAGCGTGTACCCGAGTGCGTAGTACACGAACAGCGTCAGGGCGAGTGTGACCGGCACCGCTACCAGCACCACCACGGCTTCGCGCCAGCCCAGAAAGAGCCAGATCAGCGCGGTCACGCTGAGCGTGGCGATGAGCAGGTGCAGAATCAACTCGCGCGCCTTTTCGCCAGCCGTCTCGCCGTAGTCGCGCGTGACCGACACCGTCACGTTCGACGGCAGCAGGCGACCCTTTGCTTGATCGACGCGTTGCAGCACGGCGTGTGTCACCAGCGTCGCGTTGGCGCCTTTTCGTTTCGCCACCGCGATGGTCACGGCCGTTTCGGGCGCACGCGTCCCCTCGCGATGGGAGACATAGGTGGCCGGCTCACCGAAATCCTCGCGGACATCGGCCACGTTGCGGATGTACACCGGGCTGCCGCTGCGCGCCGACACCACCACGCTGCCGACTTCGAGCGCCGAGGCGAGTGGCGCCCCCACCTGAATGCGCACGACACTGTCCTGCGTCGTGAGATCGCCGGCGGCGAGTCGCGCGTTGGCGCCACGCAGCGCCATCGCCACTTCGCCCGGCGTCACCCCACTCGCCGTCATCCGCGCCGGATCGAGCAGCACACGGATCTGTCGTGGCGCGCCCCCCGTCACGAACGTCTCGGCCACATCCGGCACGGTGCGAATCTCGTCCTGCAACTCGGTGGCGAGTTGCCGCAGCATGTTCGCGTCCATCGCCGCTGCGCCTTCGGCATGGAGCGTCAGCGCCAAAACGGGCACGTCATCGATCGAGTGCGCCTTGATGATTGGCGGCAACGCACCAGCGGGGGCTTTGTCCATCGCGCCCGCGAGTTTCGCCTGCACCTTCGTGACGCTCCGCTCCTGGTCTTCGCCCACCTTGAAGCGCACGGTGACCATCGCGTACCCTTCGCCCGACATCGTGTAGACATGATCCACACCGGGCAGCTCGAGCATGCGCTGCTCTATGGGGCGGGCCAGCAGATTCTCCGCTTCCTGCGGCGACACGCCGGGCATCGCCGAGATCACGTCGATCATCGGCACCGAGATCTGCGGTTCTTCTTCGCGCGGCGTGGCCAGGATGCCGAGCACGCCCACCGCCAGCGACGCGACGGCGATGAGTGGCGTCAGCTTCGAATTGAGGAAGGCTTGGGCTACCCGCCCGGATATGCCAACAGAGCGTGCCATGATCAGGCTCCCGGCGGAGTAGCTGTGGCAGACGGCACGACGATCTGTTCACCGGCGACCAGTCCGCTGGTGACTTCCACGAGCGTGCCCTGCGTCGCGCCGACGCGAATCCACCGGCGTTCATCCCGTGCGCTGCCACGGACCATCACGCCGATCAGATCGCCCTCGTGTATCAGTGCGGCCGTTGGAATCAGGAGCGCGCGCTTCATGCCCGTGGGAATGAGCAGTTCCGCGGCGCTTCCGCTGCGGTACAGCGCGCGGCGATTGTCCACGGTGGCATTGACCGTGAAGAGATTGCCGGCGCCGGCTGGCACGACGCCTTCGACAACGGCCTTCGCCGCGACGCCGTCGATGGTGGCGTCGAGAGTCTGACCGCGCGTGAGGTGACGCGCGGCGTCGGCGTCGATGCTGGCCGAAATCCGCAGGGTGCCGCTGCTCTGAACCGTCAGCAGGGGCGCGCCCGGTGCGGCGAAGGTTCCCGGATCGGCAAACCGCATCGTGACCACACCGGCAAACGGTGCCCGCACGGTCGCGTAGCTGTTCACGGCCTCCAACTCGCCCGCCGACGCGCGTGCGGCGCGCACACCGGCGTCGGCGCGGGCAAGGCCCGTGAGCGCCGCGTCGTACTGCGCGCGTGTGGCGGCGCTGTCCGCGTACAGCGCGCGGAATCGTGCGGCATGTGTCGAGGCCTCGGCCTGCATCGCTTCGGCGTCGGCAATCGCCGCGGCGACCTGCAGCTTCTTCGCGTCCAGGTCGCGCGCATCGATGCGCACGAGCACCTGTCCGGAAGACACGGCATCGCCTTCGCGGACCAACACGGCGGTGACCGTGCCCATCAGCTTGGTGCTGAGCGTGGCTTGTTGCAGCGGCTCGGCAACGCCCGAGGCCGCGCGTCGTGCCGACACGGACGTGTCGCGCACCGGCGACACCGTACCGGCCGCCCGAGCGGGCGCCGCGGCGCTTTCGCGTGCGGCGCTCTCGCGTGATGCGGGCGTTTCAGCGGCGCAGGCGGCGAGGGTCAACATGCCGAGCGTGATGAGGACAGGACGTGGCGCACGCGCGGGCAACAGCCGCGTGGTGCGCGAGAGAAAGCGGCGGGCGTGATCTGTATGGGTCATGGCTGTCGGTATCCGTCAGAGCGAAAGGGCGCCTGTTGAGCGGGACGCGTTATCGAGTGGTTTCGAGTGCGATGAGTTCTGCCGGATCGGCACCGACCGCGCGGCGATACGTCGCCAGCGCGTCGATGACGGCGAAGCGCGCGGCCGCGTGCGACAGCTCGGCACCGGTGGCGCTCGATTCGGCGCCCAACAGCTCCGCGACCGTGGCGAGTCCGCCCGCATAGCGTTTCTCGACCAGACGCCACGCTTCGCGGCTCTGGACGGCCGACTGCGCGGCGAGATCGAGTCGCTGCAACGCGACCACCATGAGTCGGCGCGTGGTCTCGGTTTCGACACGAGCCTGCGCGCGGAGCGCCTCGACGCCAACGCGCGCGCCGCGCGCCCGTGCTGCGGCACCAGCCACATCGGCGAGTTCGCTGCCACCACCGAAGAGCGACCACGATGCCATCACGCCCACGGTCCAATTCGGGCGCCCACCAACCAGCGTCGTCGGGTCGTTCCAGTCGTAACGCGCAAACCCATTCACGCGGGGAAGCAGTGTTGTCTGGGCACGGAGTCGGTCGGCGTCGGCTGCGCGCTGGCCCGACTGCGCCTGCCGGACGTCCGCACGCTCCGCGTATTCCCTGAGGTTGCCCGCCAGCGTATCGGAGGCGGCCAGTTGCCGCACCGTGCTGTCCGCCGGAAGGGCGAGTGGCAGCAGGGGCGCCTTGTCCAGCGTGCGACCAAGGAGCAGTCCCAACTGCTGCCGGGCCGTGAGCGCGTCGTTGTCAGCCGACAGACGTTGCGCCTCGAGATCGCGCGCACGGACCGCCGCCTGCAGCGCGTCGGCTTTGGTCACGAGTCCCTGCTGCACCATCGCCTGCACTTGTCGGAGCGCCGCCTGCGCCGCGCGTTCCGCCTGCTGCAACATGCTGACCTTTTCTGCGGCCAGAATGGCCCCGTAGTACGCACGAACGACGTTGGCCCGTGTCGAGACACTCTCCCAGGCTTCTGCGGCGTCACTGGCACCAGCCGCTGCACGCGCCGCACGCCAACCCGTCCACGCATCGCCATTGAGCAACGGGAGCTCGACCACCAGCCCGCCCTGCACGTTGGTGATGGCGTCCGGCGCGTTGAGGCGGGCTGGATCGAAGGCGGCCTGCGTCACCCGCCGCTGACGCAGCGTTGTGCCGAAGGCGCCGATCGGATCCGTGGTGCGAATGACGCCTGCCTCCACGCGCGCGGAGGGCAGAATTCCCTTGAGCGGCTGCCGCGCCCGTGCATGCTCGGCATCGCTGGTGGCAACCGCGAGGCGGTTGCCGAACGCCTGTCGATCGGCTTCACGCAGGGCATCACGCAGGGTCAGCACCGGCACTTCCTGGGCCCGCACCACTGCCGGCCACAGGCCGGCCAGCAGCGTGGCGCCCAGTCCCACACGTCTGAATCGAGAGATCACGGACGGCTCCGGGTTTGCATTTGAAGATACGCATATACGTAAACAGGCATATGCTCATTTGTCAATCAGGGAGGAGGGTGTATGGGGCGGACATTCGTCCCGTCAGCGGGCGGCGGGCCCCGCCGTGGGCGACCGGGGACGTCCCCGGGCGCCGCTGGCCCCGGGTGCGACCGGACGCGACTTTTCCGGCATGACCACCCTCACCCAGCGGCGGAACCGCCCGGCCGCTTCGCGGTTGCCCCTCCGGTTGCCACTCCGGTTGCCCGCAGGGTTCGCGAGGTGGGGCTTGGCCGCGCTGTGTCTCGCCGCCGGGTTGCCACGCGCGGTCCGGGCCCAGCCGCTTGAGGCCCTCTGGTACACCCGCAACGGCGCGCCGAGCACGCCAGCCTTTCTGGCCCACGCCGATCGCATTTCGATTGTCTCACCACAAGTGTTCGCCTTCGACTCCATGGGCGCCATTCATGGTGCGCTCGATGCGCAGGTCGTCGCCGCGGCGCGCGCGCAGCGCGTGCAGCTCGTCCCCTTGGTGATGAATCCGGGTTTCGATCAGGCGCTGATGCATCGCCTGCTGACCGTCGACGCACCCCGTCGCCGGGCGATTCGCAGTCTGGCGGCGTTGTGCCGAGACCTGCCGATCGACGGGATCCAATTCGATGTCGAGAACGTGCACATCGCCGACAAGGATCGCTTCACCGCCTTCGTGCGCGAAGCGGTGGACTCCATCCATCGTGCGGGGTGCACCGTGTCAGCGGCGGTGGTGCCACGCACGAGCGACGAACCGGGACCAACACCCTATCACAAATGGATCTACGACAACTGGCGCGGCGTTTACGACTACAAGGCCTTGGCGGATACGCTCGACTTTCTGTCGTACATGACGTACGCCCAGCACACCGGCGGTTCACCGCCCGGCCCCGTGGGCGGCTATCCGTGGATCAAGGCATCCCTTGAGTACGTGCTCTCGCTGGGTGTGCCGCCGCACAAGATCTCGCTTGGGCTGCCGGGCTACTCCGATCATTGGTTTCCCACCTGGAGCGCGCAAGGCGGCGCACGTATGACTGGCAGTGATATCGGCTATGCCGATGGCCTGCGGTTGCTGGCGCAACACAAATCCACCGCCGTCTGGGATCGCGTGCAAAAGACGCCGTACGCCATGTGGGAGAACGCGGGCGTCTTCGAGCATCTGTGGCTCGAGGACGCCCGCGCATTTGCGGCAAAGCTCGAATTGGTGACCACGTACAAATTGCGCGGCTATTCAGTGTGGTTGCTGGGTCTCGAGGATCCGAAAGTGTGGCGGCTCAAACATCCGGTCGTCAAACGCGCTGTGCGATCGACGCCGCCGAGCTAGTGCTGCTGTTCAGCGTTTCATGAACACGGGATGCCGCTGATTCGTGGTATCGTTGGTCAGGCGCGTCAGCGACGTGCCGTCGGGCTTCACTTGGTAGAGCTCCCAGCTGTTGTCCATTTGGTCCATCGTCGAGGTAAACACGATGGTGGCGCCATCGGGTGACCACACGGGCTGGCGATTGCGCCGCGAATAGCCAAACACGCGTTCTGCACCGGTCGCGAGCGTGAGCACCACGAGATCGCTGGTGGCCGGATTCGGCGTACGCACATAGGCCAGTCGCTTTCCGTCCGGCGACCAATCGACATCGATGTCGGATCCGCCAGTCACGCCGGCACTCACCGTCTGCAGTCCCGTGCCGTCGACGCGAATGACGGCGATGCGCATCGCACCGGGCGCACCAGTGGCCCACGCAATGCGGGTGCCGTCGGGCGACCAGTCGGGTGTCCCGTTCGTCGTCGCCACCGTCGGCACCACCGTGCTGAGCATGCGGCGTCCGGTCCCGTCGAGCGCGGCGAGCCAGAGCTGGGTGTTGCCGTCTTCACCCTGACGGATATACGCGAGCTGGGTACCGTCGGGCGAGAGCGCCGGGGCGTATTCGATATCGCCGATCGGGAGTGGAATGCGCGTCGGCGCCGATGCGGCCCGCACCACGTAGAGATCAGACTGATCTTCCAGAGTGGTGCCATACCCTTGAAAGACAACCGTACGACCGTCGGCGGCGATCGATGGCTCGATACCAAGCAGCTCTTGGCCAAAGAGTGGCGCGTGTTGGCTCTCACCCTTGCGTCGAATCCGCAGCGCCGAAGCGTTCAGTGGAAAGAGACTCTCTTCAAAGACAAGATCGTACGTCGCCGTATCCGGCGGCGGTTCGGAGTTCGGCGCGGGCTGCGTGGCGGTATCCGCGCACGCCGCCAGCATCATCGTCACGGCAATCGCCATCAACACGGGTAGGCCTTTCGGCCGACGTGGCGCAACGCGGGGCGCCAGAGAGCGGAGTGTCATCATGATGTGCTGTACGTCCGGCTCGCCGTCGGGATTCTGACGCACGACCAATCGATATCACGCGTGACGAGTGGCGCCTGACGATGCCGACCCGTCCGGCGCGTGTGGCACATCGGACAAACTTGTCCGATGCATTGCGCCAATGCACAGCGCGCCAGTGGTGTACATATTGACAGTAGCAATCATCAGGAGGAGCGGATGGACGAGCCCTCAACGATGTCTTCAGGTTTGCGATCGCTGCTCGCAGAGCGCTTCAAGCTGCTCTCTGAACCGGCGCGCATTGCGCTGCTCGAGTGTCTGCGCAAGCGGGACGCCTCGGTGACCGAATTGATGCATTGCACGCAGATGAGTCAGGCCAACACCTCCCGTCACCTGCAACTGCTGCACAACGTCGGGTTTGTCGCGCGCCGTCGCGACGGCGTGCGTGTGGTGTATTCGGCGGCAGATTCGCATGTGTTTGCCCTGCTGGATTCCATGCGCGCACAGCTCGAAGCGGTGGACCGACCGACGTGAGCGCCCGTCGCTCGCGTCACCGCAGTGACGGGGGCACCAGCAGACGACCGGGAAGGGCCAGCGGGCGACCATAGGCGGCGTCGATCGGCAACTGTGCATTCGATGCACGGAGCGCGTGCTGCAACAGCTCCGACAGACGATGTGCCACTTCGGGCTGTGTGAGCGAACGATCGCGGGATTCGCCGAGATCGCGATCGAGATCGTACAACTCGTACCGGCTGCCCGAGTAGAAGTAGATCAACTTCCACTGATCGACGCGCACCGCCGAAAACGGCTCGATACCCGGACCGCGGTAGCCGGCATCGTGTGGAGCATGCCAGAACAACACGCGCGTACGTGCCAGGGGAGCGGTGTTATTCAGCGTTCCCGTCAGATCTTGCCCGGCGATGTCACGCGTGTGCGCGGCGATGTTGGAGACGCGCGCCGCGCGCAGTAGCGTGGGGAAGAGATCGTCGGCAATGACCGGCGTACTCGATCGCAGTCCCGCGCGCGTGACACCCGGCCATCGGACAAAGAACGGAATACGCAACCCGCCTTCGTACGCGGAGCCCATGCCGCTCGACAATGGCGCGTTTTGAAGATGGCGCATGCCGCTGCGGGAATGCGCCGCGAGGCCGCCGTTGTCGGATAGCAGCACCACCACGGTCCGCTCGGTCAGCGCATTGGTCGAGAGATACTGCAAGACATCGCCCACGCCGCGGTCGACGCCGGCGATGCGCGACGCGTACGCGGCATCGCGCGCATCGGTGGTGCGGGTTCGCGCGTCGTCGAGAAACCGCTCGTCGACGGGCACGCTGTCTCCCGTCGCGGGCAACTGCACGGCATCGAACGCCAGCACGACAAAGAATGGCTTGCGCTGTGCCCGCGCCGCGTCCATGCCGCGAATCGCGTCGGAGACGAGTGAGTCCGCTCGGCGCGCGCCGGGCACAGACTCATCAAACCCCAGCGTGCGCGCGTCGGCCCCGTCGGTGCCGTGACGACTCCAGTCGGTCAGCCCTACATGGATGGTGCGATAGCCGGCCGTGCGCAGCAGCCGGGGCAGGCTGGTGCCGACATACGCACGCGCCGCCTTCGGCGTCGCGCTCAACCCGTTGATATTCCACGCGGGTGCGCCCAGTGCGGGCGCCTCGACTGGTGACGCAGCGCGCAGCGCCGCGTCGGTGTTGAGATCGGCGGTGACGCGCGTGACGGCGGGTGAGCGTCCCGTCAGCAGCGTGACGCGCGTGGGGCTGCCCACCGGCGCCGATGCGTACGCGTCGGTGAACGTGACGCCCGTGCGCGCCAACTCCTCGATGGCCGGCGTGCGGTAGCGCCGGTTGGCTGCGGTGGTGTCACGATAGAGCGGCACGGACAGATCTTGCCAACCTAGATCGTTCACCAGCAGTACGATGATGTTCGGCGTCGTTGGCGGCGGTGCCGTCCGCGCGGTCGTCCGCGTGGTGGTCGATTGCGACGACAGCGGCGTGGCGCCTCCGAGCAACACGCTGAGCAGCGCTGCTCGTAACACGGCTCGCCTCACCGCCGTGCCGGGCGTCGCTGCGCGGCGGCCTTCTCCACCAGGCGTCGCAACTCCTTGATCGGTTCCGGATTGTCGTCCACCTGCAGTCTGAGGACGACATCGTTGTGCAGCCACACGCCACCGTCCTTCTTCACGATGAGCATCGCGGCCGACTGCATGCCGCGCTTGTCGCCGCCGGCCTGCTGACCGGCCTCGAGCGCCGCCAGCAGACGCAGCGACAGATGTCCTTCGGTTCGCTCGAACGCGGCAACCATCGCATTCACGACCTCGGCGCTGGCGAGGATGTTGCCCTGCGCCGTGCAGAATTTCCCTTGTTTGTCGCCGGCCCATTCGGTCGCCTTTGGCCCGGTGTACGCAGCCACATTGCCTTGAGCGTCGATCACCGCAAACTGCCGCCCGAACTTGGTCCAGTCTGCCGGACGCGGATCGGGATCACTCTCCCACACCTGCTTGATCACGTCAGACGGCTTCTTGCCTTGACGCAGCAACGCAAGCGCCTGCGGACCGTAGCTGACATCCACGATGGCCTGCGTGGCGGCGACTCCAACCCCCGCTTCCGCCCAGAGTACACCGTTGCCAACGGAAAACACACGCGACTGCACTGCACCCCCGACTTCACCGGTGGCGGGATCGTAGCCAAGGATGGAAAAGGTGGCGACCGGCGGCCAGGGAAGTGGCGCGCTCATCCCGAAACCGTCGCGGGCCGTCTGCGACTGTGCCGGGAGCGTCAAGGGGACGAGCACCGCAAGCAGTGCAACGCGTTGAATGAAGCGGGCCATGCGAATCTCCTCGCGTCACGCCTGATGCGCGCGCGCTGTGGTTCAGGGAGTGCTGAGCGAAAAGCTCATGACCGTTGCCGACGCCGGACAGGCCTTGGTGAATTCCACCGTGGCCGCAAGGTCGGCCGGCACACGTGCGCGGTCGGTCACCGTGAAGCCGAACTTCGGAAACCACGCGGCCGCTGTGGTGGTGAGGAGATACACGGACGTCACGCCGGATGCCTTCGCCTGAGCGAGCAAGTCGCTTACCAGTCGCTTCCCGACGCCCAGTGCCGCGAGATCGCGTGCCACCGCGACGGATCGAAGCAGCGCATGCGGACCGTGCACGTCGAGTGCCGCCGATCCAACAACGACCGCATTGAGTTCGGCAACCAGCACGTGCTGTGGCGAGGCGCGCAGCAGATCGGCAAACCCATCCACCGGCAGGTCGTGAGATCGCAAAAGCGCTACCAGCGCAAAGAGATCATCGACGGTCGCGGGGCGAATCACGAGTGACAAGACAACGCTCCGTGGTCGAGAATGAGATGCCGCGTTACGAGGCGCCGACGCGAACGCGCACGGCGGTGCCCCACGGATCATGCAACAGGATGTCGCTGCCGTCCTGGACCACGGCAACCTCGTGTCGGGCGGCCGACATGGCAACCGCTTGCACGTCATCGGCCGTCGGGACCTCGACGGTCCACTCCATCAGTCGCGCCTCGTGTTGTTTTGCCGGCTCACTGCCGCGAGCCCACGTATTGGTGCCGAGGTGATGATGATACCCTCCGGCGGCGAGGAACAGCGCGCCGGGATACTCCCAGACCATTTTGTCCATGCCGAGCGTGTCGTGGTAGAAGCGGGCGCCACGATCGAGATCTCCGACATGCAAGTGCACGTGGCCGATTGTGGTGCCGGCGGGCGCTCCCCGCCACGGCTCGCCGTTGGCGGCCGCCAGCACGGCGCGGGTATCGAGCGGCTCGGTCGCCATCGCCAACTGACGCCCACGTACTTCCCACGATGCGCGAGGGCGATCGGCGTAGATCTCGAGTCCGAGTCCATCAGGATCGGTGAGATACAGTGCCTCGCTGACCAGATGATCAGACATACCCGCGCGTTCCTGTCGCGCCACCAGGTGCGACAGGAATCGGCCAAGCGACGCGCGGTCCGGCAGCAGAATCGCGACGTGAAACAGTCCGAGTCGGCCGCGTGAGGGCACTGGGACGGCGCCAACCCGCTCGTGCAGGGAGATAAGGACGCGATCATCGTCGTGCGCCGTCAACTCGGCATCAGCGCCGCTGTGCCGCAGCACACGCAGGCCGATCACGTCCTGATAGTAGGCGAGCGAGCGGGTCAGATCGGCCACCTGAAAGTGGACACCGCCAAGGCGGGTGGCCTGTGGCAGGCGATAGCCCGACGGGGCAATACCGTACGGGATGGGCGCAGCCGACGTCGTGTCCATCCTGCAAATCTACAGCCGCGTCAGTGCTGCGGCGGGATCGCGGTATCTGGTGGGACCGTCGATGTCGCTGAATCGGTCGGTCGGGCACTGCTGTCGACGGCGACCGTGGTATCCCGTGTCTTCTTCGCTGCGTTTGCACGCCGCCGCGGGGCAGGATCGACCACGGCGGGTTTGGCCGTACTATCAGCAACCGTCGCAGCCTGACGCATGCGATCGAAATACGGCAGCAGTGGGCCGGCCACGGTGCGTGAGATCGACGCGATGGTATCGGAGACGGTGCGTGCTGCGCCATCCGATTGCCGCGCGCCAAACCAGTACAACCCGTACGTGAATCCGCCCAGAACCAACAGCACGGGCAGCACCCGGCGACGCGGCTCGGGCATGCCGATGGGCTTGGCAATCGGCACATCGCGCGCGGTGGCGCTTTTCGTCGGCGTGGCGCGCCTGTCCACGATCTTCGCAATCGTCGGCTGATCGATGCTTGGTGTGCGGCGCGCCACCCCCACGCCGCGCCCTTGCAAGGCACGGCTGTACATCTCCGCCGTTTGCGTCGGCGTCATGCTGTCGATCGCCGTCGCGAGTTCATCGGCGAAGTCGGCGATGCGCGGATAGCGATCAGCCGAGTCGGGAGCGAGCGCCTTGTCGAAGACCGACTGGAGCATGACCGGCCATTCGATGTCCGCGCGCACTTCCGCGAGACGTCGCGGCCGGCTGGTCAGGCGCAGAATCAACGAGTCCTTTCCCGACGCGTCCGAAAACGCTTCCTGTCCCGTCAGCGCGACGAACGCAACCAACGCCAGTGCGTATTCGTCGGAGCGTGCGTCGAGGACGTCGCCAGCGAGCTGTTCGGGCGACATGTATTCCGGTGTTCCTACGGCAAAACCGGTGCGCGTCACGCGCGTGGCGCCGCTGTCCATCGTGCGTGCAATGCCGAAGTCGACAAGCTTCACGAGATAGGTGCCGTCACTCCGCTTGCTGAGCATCAGGTTGTCGGGTTTCAAATCCCGATGCAGGATGCCCAGATCGTGCGCCGACTGCAGTGCGTCGGCAGACTGTCCGATGACGTCGGCCGCGACCTGCGGATGAAGCGCTAACTCGCGGGTGAGCGTGGCATGCAGCGACTCGCCTTCGATGAACTCCATGGCGAGGTACACCAGCCCCTCGGGCGTTTCACCGAAATCGAAAATCGAGGCGACGTTGGGGTGCGACAGCTTGCTGGCGTTTTCTGCCTCGCGCGTGAAACGCTGTAACGCTTCAGCGTCCCCCACCAGCGCCGGACGCATCACCTTGATGGCGCTCTTGCGCTTCATCTTGACGTGTTCGGCCATGAACACCTGCCCCATGCCCCCCTCGCCAACGCGCTTGATGATGCGATAGCGGTCAGCGATGATCGTGCCAATCAGATTGGAGCCCGAATCGTGGGACATGCAGAGTGATCGTGGGGTCAGGGACGCGCGAGGGCATCGCGCCAGGGCGCGAAGTCGTCATACAGACGACGCACCAGCGATTCGGATAGCGTGACACGCGTGACCGCCCCGCCTTTGGCCGCATCGTGCACCAGCAGTTCGATCGTGGGCAGGGTGCCGTCGTCTCGCGGCACAAAGGTGGTGGGCGACAGCGTGGCCACGATGGAATTCGGCACCGGTTTTCCCGCCGCGACATGTGCCGAGGCGTTTGCGAGTGCGGTGATCCGGGAGGACGCTTCGAGCACAACCGGGGCGCCGTCGCGCAGCATCTCGACCGCCGAGACATCGCCCTTCTTGATCTCGCTCAAGCGGTCCGGGGCGAACGTCGGCCAGAGTGCCTTTTCCGGGCCGACTTCGAGTACGTAGACCGCCCGCCTGGTCGTGACCAAGCGGTTCCAGCTGCTCCACTGCTCGATTGGATCCACCAGGTCGTAGCTGCCACCACCCGGCGCGGGATGTGTGTCTTTCCACACACGTGCCTGTTCGGCGCGCCAGATGAACACGGGGGTCGGCATGATCACGACACGGATATCCCCGCTCTTGGCCATCCGCGCTTTGGTGTCCACGCCGCGGCGCAGCAACGCCTGTGCCGCGGCCTCCGGAAACTGCGCACGTACCGAGGCGACACGCGCCACACTGTCGGCGCGCGCCTTCTCGGCTTTGCGTGCCGCTTCGCGCTTGAGTGAGTCACGCGTGGCCAACTTCCGCGCGCTGTCCGCCGTGAGGCCGGTGGTGCCACCGGCGCGGGAGCCCGTGGTGCCTGCGGTCATGCCTGCCGTCGCCGTACCGGTGGCCGCGCCCGCGGTTGGCGCGGCGGACGCTGCCGACGCCGACTCACGCGAGGGCTCGTCTCCGGCCGCGCCGCGCGTTGAATCTGGCGCGCGCAGGGCGGTTGCCGAGGCCGAATCCGTCACGTCGATGGCCGTCGATTCGCGCCCTCGTGTGAACCACAGTGTGGCGGCGACGGAGAGGGTCATCACGCCACCGATGACAAACGGCCAACGGGCGCGAGGTGATGGCGGCAGCATCGGCGGACGCGCTGGCGGCGTCAGCATGTCGGCGCCACCTGTTGGCGTACGCGTCACATCGACGCCACCGGTGCGCGAGAGGGCGGCGAGTGCGCCGCTGTCGCTGTGCGGGGTACGCGCGGCAATGTTGGCGACACGAACATCGAGTGCGCGCCGATAGAGCTCGGCCGTTTGTGTCGGCGTCATGTTGCTGATCGCCCCGGCCAGCGCGTGCGCAAACTCCGACACGGAGGCAAACCGATCGCGTGGTTCAGGCGCGAGCGCCTTGTCGAAGATTTCCTGCAGCGACTCCGGCCACGTGACATCTTCCTTGGCACTCTGGAGTGACTGCGGGCGACTGGTGAGCCGCGCAATCAGGGATTCCTTCGACGACTCGGCAGGAAACGCCAACTTGCCGGTGAGTGCGCAGAACGCGACCAGCGCGAGCGCATACTGGTCGCTGCGCGCGTCGAGGGATTCGCCCGCCAGTTGTTCGGGCGACATGTATTGCGGCGTGCCAACGGCGAACCCGGTGCGCGTCACACGTTCGTCGTTGCCGTCCATCGTGCGTGCGATGCCGAAGTCGACCAACTTCACCATGTAGGTGCCGTCGGGCCGCTTGCCCAACATGATGTTGTCCGGCTTGATGTCGCGGTGCAGCATGTTCATGTCATGCGCGGCCTGCAAGGCATCGGCCGACTGTCCCAGAATGTCGGCCGCAACGTCGGGGTGCAGCAGGCCCTCGCGGGCGAGGGTATCGGCCAGCGATTCGCCGTCCACGTACTCCATCGCGAGGTACACCACCCCGTCGGGCGTCTCGCCGAAATCGAAGATGGCCGCAATGTTCGGGTGCGAGAGCTGACTGGCGTTCTCCGCCTCGCGCGTGAATCGCCGGAGTGCTTCGACTTCACCGACGAGTGACGGGCGCATGATCTTGATCGCGCTCTTGCGCTTCATCCGCACGTGCTCGGCCAGATATACCTGACCCATCCCCCCTTCACCGATGCGCGACACGATCCGATAGCGCTCGGCGACCACGGTGCCGATCACATCGCTCGTCTGTCCGCCACGCACCAGTCGCGTGCCGTCTTTGGCGCAGAATGCGACGTCGTCGTCGTAAGGGTCCCCGCACCGGGGGCAGATCTTTGTCAGGGACACGCGTTGCGTGAGAAGTGGCGAAAGGGGGCGTGAACCGTATGGAACCCGTACGTAAAGTAGTGCAAAAGCCGTTACGTTGGAGGATGACTCGACACAGGGAAGATCGTACCGAACGGGCGCGTTGGCGCGGCCGCGCCATACTCGGCGGGCTTCGCACGGCGCTGGTGCTGCTCTCCGTGGTCCCGGCGTCGTTGTTGGGTGCGCAGGGAACACCGCCCGTCACATGGGCGCGCGCCGGTGTCCAGGGCGATTTTGTGGTACGGGACTACCGGTTTCGGTCGGGCGAGGTCCTCCCCTCGCTCGCCCTGCATTACACCACGTTGGGCACCGCACGAAAAGATGCGCGCGGGGTCGTGCGCAATGCCGTCATGATTCTGCATGGGACCGGCGGCGCCGGCCGCAGTTTCCTGAGCGGGGCGTACGCCGGTCAGTTGTTTGGTCCGGGACAACTCCTCGATACGGCGAAGTATTTCATCGTGTTGCCCGACGGCATCGGGCACGGCGGATCGAGCAAGCCGAGCAACGGCCTGCGCGCGAGGTTCCCGAAGTACACGTACAACGACATGGTCGACGCGCAGTATCGGTTGCTGACCCAGCATCTGGGGATCAATCATCTGCGCCTGATCATGGGGACGTCGATGGGGTGCATGCACGGTTGGGTGTGGGGCGCGACCTATCCCGACTTCATGGACGGGCTGGCACCGTTTGCGTGCGTTCCGGCGCCGATTGCCGGTCGTAACCGCATGATCCGCATGATGGCCATGGATGCCATCCGCGATGATCCAGCATGGAACAACGGCAACTACACCGCCCAGCCACCTGGGCTCAGGACGGCGCAGATGATGCTGTTCATCATGTCGAGCGCGCCGCTCGTGCAGCAGCGGCAGGCGCCGACGCGTGATGCCGCCGACAGTGTGATCCGCGCGTACCTGGCCGCCCGCATGCAGTCCACGGACGCCAACGATTTCCTCTATCAGTTCGACGCATCGCGCGACTACGATCCCTCTGGCGCACTGGGTCGCATCACGGCCCCGGCGTTGTACATCAATTCGGCTGATGACCAGGTCAACCCGCCGGAACTCAAACTGGCGGAGATGTACGCTCGCACCATGCCCAAAACCACCTTCATTCTGTTGCCCATCTCCGACCAGACTCGAGGACACGGCACCCATTCGCTGCCCGCGGTGTGGGGCGGATACCTGCGCGACTTTCTCGCCACGCTGCCGGAACGATGACCTTCATTCGGCCGGGGCTCTGGCGGCTGCTGCGACGCGCCTTACTGCTCAAGTGTCCGCACTGCGGTGGTGGCGGCATTTTCGAGTCGTTCTTCAAGCTGAAGGCGCACTGTCCCACCTGTGGGTTGCGCCTGGAACGTGGCGAGGGGGACTACTTCGTCGGGGCGTATCTGTTCAACCTCATCGCGGTTGAGCTGATCCTGTTCTTCTGCGTGTGCGGGTTTGTGTACGTGACGTGGCCCGATCCGCCCTGGACGGTCATCACCTACGTGACGGCCACGCTGATGCTGTCGGGGTGCATGTTGTGCTACCCGTTCTCCAAGACCACGTGGCTGGCGGTGGATATCGCCATCCGGCCGTTGTCGCCTGAAGAGCTCAACTGGCACCTAACGGGCGGCGATGTGGGTGACCGTGAGTTGCCGCACCTGTAGCCGCTGCATGCCGGGCACAACCTCACCGCGTGTGACACGGTAGTCCGTGCGGGCGCGGATCGCGCGCATCCGCGCGCTGGCAACGTTCGAACTCCGGCAGCAGGCCCGTGAGCCACTCACGACGCTGTACGCGCTCGTGTTTCTGTTGTTGATGATCGGCTTTGCCAGTTCGAGCGCCGTTGAGCTGGTGCGCGACCGCGGTGCCGTGCCCAAAGACAGCGCGTGGACCTTGTGGTTGGCGTTCGGCGGGCTAACCGCCTTTGGTCAGGTCATCACCACCATGGTGGTGGTGACGGCCGTGTTGCGCGATGATGCGCTGCGTTTCACACCGGTGTTGGCCACCACCACCACCACGGCCCGCGAATGGCTCCTGGCGCGACTGGTGGCTGCGGCCAGCGTGTTGTCGCTGGTCTTCGCGGCGCTGCCCGTGGGCGCCGTCGCGGGATTCTGGCTTGCCGGCGACACGCCACTGCTTCCACTCGCCGCGCGTGTGGCGACCCCATATCTCGTGCTCACGCTGCCCAGCATGCTCGTGGTGGCGTCGGTGGTCGGCGTGACGGCCGCGCTCACGCGGCGTGTGACGATGGCGTTGGCCGCGTCACTGGTGCTGGTGGGATGTTGGCAAACGGGAATGACACTCGGTGCCCGCGCGCAGACCCGCGTCATCGGCGCTCTGCTCGATCCGTTCGGCAATGCGCCGGTGCTCGCGCGTTCGGCCGACTGGACAGCAATCGAGCGCAGCGTCGCCGTCATGCCGGTGGACGGCCTTCTGTCGGCCAATCGCGTCCTCTGGCTGGGTCTCGCCGCCATCGCGCTGTTGGTGGGACTCTGGTGGGTGCACTGGGGCACGGCGTCGGCGGGCGACACCACCGCGTCGCCACGCGTGCCCGTGCGCCGCAGGACGTCCCCGGGTACGATTGCCGCGTTTACCTCGCAATGGATCTCGCGGGATGGCGGGTGGCGCATTGTGTTGCTGTTGGCCGTGGCCAACGTGATGCTCAACGTGGTGGTGAACGCGACTGACACGCTGCCCGCGTTTCTCGACAGCGTTCGCACACACGCCCGCGTCTTCCTGATTCTGCTCGCGACGGTCTATGCGGGCGAAATCGTGTGGCGCGATCGCGACGTGCGCGTGCACGAACTCATCGATGCGACGGCGGTGCGTACGGCCACGTTGGCGCGCGGCCGCGTGATCGGGTTGCTGCGCGTGCAGAGCGTGGCGGCGGGCACGCTGGCGGGCGTCGCGCTGGTGGCCAGCCTCGTGTTCGAACGATCACTGCCGCGTGTCCCGTGGTTCGAGTGGATGATCATCTGGGCGGCGTGGGCCGTCTTCCATCTCTGGCTGCCGTTTCTGGAGTGGGGCGTGTTGTCCGTGGCGGCGCACGTGGTCGTTGGGCACAAGGTGGCGGCGCACCTGCTGTTGATCACCGGATGGGTGGTCGCGGTGATGCTCGATGCCGGTGGCGCGAGCGTATTCTGGTACCGATATGCAGAACCCGCGCCCCTGATGCAGGGGCGCGGGCTTGCATGGACCGCCTTGCTGTGGCGCGGCGGGTATTGGTTGTCGATTGCCGCTCTGCTGGTGCTGCTGATCGAACGACGGTGGCCGCGAGGCCTTACTTCTCGGCGATGATCAGGTAACGCGAGCTGGCCCAGAATTTCGCCGGATCGACGATGCGAATCGATTCGCCGCGGAACGAGCCGTCCTTTTCCTTCTTGGCCACTTCGATGAGGCCGACATCATGACGCGAGATGATCCGATACGGGCGGTCTGCTCGCGGCAGGGCAATCGTCAGCGTCTGTCGACGATCGCCCATCGTGAAGCGCTGTTCGTCGAGTGCGCGCGCCGGGACGAGGGTTTTGCCCAACTTCACAATCAAGAGTCCGCGTGAACCGCCCTCTTCCGTGACCAGCCCATCGGCGAGCAACTGTCGACGTGAGCCGACGACGTAGAACACCTTGTTCTCGCGCACGTCCATGGCTTTCACCGTGTCCGTCAACGTCGCTTTCTCGGCCGTCAACTGCGCGTTCTGTGAGCGCAGCAGCTTCACTTCTTCCTGAAACGCGGTGATCTCCTTTTCGCGATTGGCGAGCCGCGTGTTCAGGTCGGCAAGCAATGTCGCGGTGGCCGACGAGTCCGCTCGCATGGTCTTGAGCGTGTCGATCATCGCGCGCACCTGTGCCTGGCGCGCAGCCAAGCGCTGGCGCATCTGCGTGAGGCGATCGAGAATATCCTTCTTGGCGTCGGCGGATTCGGTTTTACCCGATTCGTCGCTCTTGTTCACGGTGACGCGCGAGGTGAGCCCGCGAACCTGGCGAAGTTCGGCGTCGACCTGATCGGCGAACTTGGTGGCTTCCACCACCTGGTTGAGCGCGCGATCCTTGTCGGCCGAAGCCGACTGCATGACGCTCTGCAGCGAATCGCGCTGCGCGTTGGTGCTGGCCAGCTCGGCGGCGAGTGAATCGGCGCGGGCCTTCGAC
>Ga0075163_10003604_pt1 | contig 20817 bp, 15 predicted proteins | sample JI1023141ADNA_FD_71478 | JGI IMG/M metagenome (GOLD analysis project Ga0075163, IMG submission 71478) | Wastewater effluent complex algal communities from Wisconsin, to seasonally profile nutrient transformation and Carbon sequestration -... | ecosystem: Engineered > WWTP > Effluent > Algae... | reverse complement strand
CGCACTGGTGCTCAGTTCTTTCGTCCCTTCGGGACTTAAGAGTCAAATCATTATTTTTCAATGAGTTAGTCTTATCCTGGCGCACATGGGCTTGCGCCCTACGCTACAGATATTACGCCCCTACGGGGCTAAGAGAATTAATCTTTTTATTTTCAACAACTTGCTTAAGTTGACACCAGTACATGTAAGTTCGCCCCTACGGTCTATTATTTATCTTTGGTTTGGGCATCATGCTTTTGTTGATAGATTTTTTTGCTTGTTCTATCTTGTTTGCGGTCTATTTTTGCTTTTTCTTTTTTAGTTACTTTACCATCTGCTGCGGCTTCGCGCTTTTCTTGTTGGATTTTAGCTTCACGAGCTTCTAATTTAGCAGCTTCTTTTTTAGTTAATTCCCCATCCTTGACACCATCAGCAATTCGGGATTGTTGGTTTTTTTGACGCTTATTAACTTTAGGAGTGTTAGTGGTTTGTGCAAAAGTAGTAAAAGCAAGAATAAATAATAACGAAATAGACATAAAAACTTTAAGTAATTTAGACATAAACAATTTCCTTTCAATGATTAATAAATTGTAATTAGGAGCTAAGGTTGATTAAAAAAGTTTGAAAAGTTATCAGAAATTTTTCCTAACTTCTGCTCCAAGTAAGCTAGCGCGATTAACTATCTGTCAGTATACTTGAAAGCTATTTTCAAAAAGAAACAGAAAAATATTATAAATCATGAAAAAATTATTACCAGTGTTTCTTGTTATTTGGGTGGATTTGCTAGGGTTTAGTATTATTTTACCTCTCTTACCTTATTATGCTAACCGTTTAGGTCTTTCTGATGCACTAATAGGTTTATTAGTAGCTACTTACTCAATATGTCAGCTTATTGCTGGCCCATTTCTAGGCGAAATGAGCGATATTAAAGGCCGTCGCCCTCTACTGCTTTATAGCCAAATAGGTTCATTGTTAGGGTTTATACTATTAGGCTCTGCAATGTTTTTACCCTATCCTATTTTATGGCTATTTCTATCTCGTATTATAGATGGTTTCTCTGGTGGCAATGTTACTATAGTTCAGGCTTATATTAGTGATGTTTTAGAACCTGAAGAATGGACTAAAGGCTATGCTCTAATTGGAGCAGCTTTTGGACTAGGCTTTTTATTTGGCCCTGCACTAGGAGGATTACTATCTGTTTATGGCTATCAATGGCCAGCTTATGCTGCTGCTTGTTGTGCTTTAATCAGCACTACATCAACATTTTTCCTTTTACCTGAGCCTAAACGACGTATTAACCCAGATCGTAAAGGTGGACTAGCCATTTACCTAAGAGTTTTTGAATATTTTAAGATCACCAGTTTAAGAAATTTATTGGTTATTTTTTTCTTCTTTGCCCTGCCTTTTAATCTATTTACCTCAATGTTTGCACTTTATGCATTAAAACAATTAAGCTTTACTGCTCGTGATACAGGTTATTTTCTTGCAGTAGTTGGACTTTTAGGGATTATTTGGCAAGGTGGTGCAGTTAGCCCAATTGTAAAGAGATTAGGAGAAACAAAAGGGTTAATCTTAGGCTTACTATCCAACATGATAGGCTTATTTGGTATAGTTTTTGTTGATAAATGGTGGAAATTAATAATAGTTGCGGTTTTCTTTTCTTTTGGTACAGGAATGACTCGTCCAGCATTAACTAGTTTAATTACTCAAGCTGCTCCAGAAGATCGCCGAGGTGGTGTTTTAGGTGTAACCTCTTCAATAGAAAGCTTTTCTCGTATTGCTGCACCGCTTATAGGTGGATCTTTAATTGGTGGCTTACATGCAAACTGGCTAGGACTTGCAGGAGGTTTTTTTACTCTAATAGCTTTATTATTAGCGATTTTTGGACGTTAAAAATACCTATTGAAAAATTATCCAATAGGTATTTTTTATTTAGATTAAAAGCTTTACTTTTTATCCCACAGTTTATTTAGCCAATCTACGGCTTTACTTAAAGGCTCAGCAAAGCGTTCTGTTTCAAAATGGGTAATATTATCAACTACATGTAACTCAACCTTACCACCTTTGCTTTCTAATTTTTTTACTGCCTCTTCTGTTGGTTCTAGCTTAAAGAGTTCATCCTTAGTACTATGAATTACATAAAAAGGAATATTTCCATTAGGCTCATCTTTTGGAAGGGCTGAAATAGGAATAGCTGCACTAAATAACTTAGGGTGATTTGTAGCCATAAACCAAGTACCAATTCCACCTCGGCTATATCCTGTTACTGCTGTTCGGTTATTGTCTATAGGGAGTTGGTGAGATATTTTCTCTAATAACTCTAAAACAGCCTGCTCGCTTTTAGGATCTCGCCAATCTGCTCCTGGACAGTCTGGAGCAACAATAATTGCATCTAAAGATTTAAAAGCTGGAATTACTAATTTCTCTAGATAACCTCTACTATAATAAGGGGTTACTTCTCCTCCATAATGTAAACCTAGAATCAAAGGGAATTTTTTACTTGGTGTTAGATTAGGCAAATGTAATGTATAACGCAAAGTAGAGCCATCTTTTAACACCATTTGTTTTTCATAAGTGCCAGCCTTAAGATCATTATCTGCTGGTAAATTAGAGTTATTGTTTGTAAGTGTCATTGTTATAAATAAGAGAAAAGTTATTAGCCACATTAATTAAATTCCTTTTTAAGATTAAATTTTTTTATAAAAGTTTTAGGATTGCTTGTTTCTTAAAACATTGGATTTAGAGCTATACTTAGCCATTATCTGCATAATTAATTAGTCTTTCTAGTACAAAATACTAAGTGTCTTATTTTGGTATCACTTAGGAAATAAAATAACAGTACTAATAAATGAGGGTAAAATGTTAATAGATAAGAGAAAATATATTGTATTTATTATTTTGTTATTTGCCATTTTATTATCTAATAATTGGTCTAATGCCAAAATGATAAGTAATAACCAAGACTATAAGCACACTATTAAAGAACAAGATAGCCTTATAAATAGCAATAAATCTACTTTAGATTGGGTTAAGCACTCGCCAATACTAGAGAAACTTTCCGCACCTCTTTATCAATATGTTATAAGCTCACATCTAGAAAGCACTGCTAATAAACCTAATAAGTCTAATAAGCTTAATAAACCAATATCAAAACCAATTGCTCAACAAAGTTTACCCAGCAATTTACCTAATATAATAATTAATGATACCAACCGAGAAGATAACTTAAAAATCCAAAGCCAAACAGCTAGCGCTGCTTTTGGCGATAATATTGTGGTTGTTTACAATAAAACAGGGCTTTCTAATACTAGTGCTAGTTATAGTTTTGATGGTGGTATAAGCTGGCAAGAAACAAGCGTTGAATCACTAGCTGGAGGGTTAAACGTAGGTAATAGCGCTATTAGTGTAGATAATAATGGAATGTTTTATGTTGCTACAGTAGCAGTAAATAGAGCTAACCTCCCTACTATTGCTGTTTCTCGCTCTCAAGATGGGGGTGCTAGTTGGTTAATTGCTACAGATGCTGTTGGTGCAAATGTTAGAACTAGATTTATTCATGATCGCCCTTGGATTGCTGTTGATAGCCGTAGTCGGGCACAAACAAATGTTTATGTAAGCTGGACTCAATTTGATGATACAGATAAACGCTCATCAATTATGTTTTCACGTTCTACCAATGGAGGAGTCCGTTTTGTTACACCAATAGAGGTTACACCTAATACAAAAGGCTTTAATCTAGATGGATCACGCTTAGCCTTAGGGCCAAATGGAGAGATTTATTTATCTTGGGTTGATAACCAAACCGGAACATTTTTTCTAGCTAAATCTACTAATAATGGGGTGAGTTTTTCTCCTGCTAGCCAAGTTTTTACATTAGGCCAACTTAGGACACCAGAGCTACTTAATGGCAGTTTTAGCACTAATATTTTTCCTAGTTTAGCTGTTGATACTAGTAATACTCAAACTAGAGGGTTTGTTTATCTTGCTTATAATGGTCGTACTAGAATTAATTCTCCTGATAAATCAGATATTTTTTTGCTACGTTCAACTAGTCAAGGTCAGACTTGGGATAATCCAATAAAAGTTAATGATGATCAGACTATTACTGATCAATGGATGCCTTCAGTTACTGTAAATAGTAATGGACGGGTCGCGCTACTTTGGTATGATCGAAGAAATAATCCTGTAAATAATTCATTAATAGATGTTTATGCTGCTATATCTCTTAATGGTGGTCAAACTATTTCAACTAACTTGCGAATTACTGATACTAATTGGCCGCTAGTACCAACACCTACTCAAATAACTTTTGGCTATCATGGAGAATATAATCAGATTTCTGCTCAAGGAGATTTTATTAACCTACATTGGGCAGATGACCGTAATGGTACTGACCCAAATATCTTTTTTGCTAAACTACCAATTGATCAAGTACAAACACCAGATTTTAGTCTAGGTGGTCGTACAATTTTTGCTACTACTCGCCCTAATGAGTCTGTTACTTTTTTAGGTGAAAGCTTGCGGGTAGGTGCTTTTAATGATTCTATTGAGCTTAGCGCTAGTTCTAACCTTCCTGATGCAGGTTTTCAATTTTTAGACCAAGAGATTTTTGCAGGTAATGGTTTTAATTTAACTGTGTCTGTGCCTAGTAAAACTAGACCTGGTAATTATGTTGTAACTATTACAGGTTCATCAAAAGATCTTAGCCGTGCTACAACCTATCGTTTAACAGTCTTAAATACTGATCCAGAAACAAAGCCAGCTAATAACTTAACAAAAAATACTGGAGAAAGTACTAGACCAAAAATGATTGCTGACTCTCAAGGACTCTTACATATAGTTTGGCAAGATGATACTGATGGGGTAGCAGCAATTTTTTATGCTAATTCTTTGGACGGTAAGGAATTTTCTACTCCTATAAACCTTTCAAGAAATTTTGACCCAGCATTAAAACCAACTATTGCATCTGATAAAAAAGGACGAATACATATTATTTGGCAGGAAGCTAATCCTGTAGGTAGTTTTTTGGTCTATACTCGCACGGATGATTTAGGGAAAACTTTTTTACCAAAAAGGATAATTACTTCTAATATTCCTAATTCGGTTAATCCAGCTTTAGCTGTAGACACAAATGACATAATTAATTTGGTTTGGTCAGCTAATTTGTCTAGCTCACAAGTAGCTATTTTACTTGCTGAGTCTAGAGATGGTGGGGAAAACTTTACAATCACTAAGACTATTGCAAGCACAACAAAACCAATAATTTACGAACCAATATTAACTATAGACAGCAAAAATACTTTTCATCTTGCTTATGCAGCACTTGAGCTTATTCGTCAGCGTTTTGATAGCCCTTCTTTTATTGCAGAGCTATTTTATCAACATTCACTTAATGAAAAACTAGATTTTGCTGAGCCAATAAACTTAATTCCAAAAGATTTTATTTTAGCGGATTCTCCAGTTTTACTAGCAAATGGCTTGGGGCAAGTAGTATTAATTTTTGCTGGTTTTTCTAATCAAGCAGCTTTTCCTAGTAGAGAAATTTACTATACTCAGTCTTTTGATAATGGGGCAAGTTTTTTCTTTTCACCAAACACAGTTTCTAATGGAAATGGTGATTCTACAGCGGTTGCTGCTCTATATGGTACTGATGGAGTGCTTAATGTAGTATGGCGAGACACTCAAAGACAAAATTTTGATATCTATATTAATCGTTTAATACAAGGTGAAAGAGAGTTTATTGGCTCAAACATAGTTTCACAAAATTTAGGGATTTCTGATTTTCCTACTATTGCTATAAGTAAAAATGGAAATATGGTGATTGCTTGGGCAGATGATTCCATTGGTAGTAGTGAAATAGTATTTTTTAATTTAACCCCTGAGGATTTACCAGCAGTTAAATTTGATAGTTTTTCTCCTTTACAAGCTGATATTAATGAAACTATAACCATACAAGGGAATAACTTTAACAACACCACAGAAGTAAAAATAGGGCAATTAAGTGCTAGATTTAAGGTTATTTCTAACCAACAGTTAGAAGTAACTGTACCTAATGGAGCAGTTTCAGGTAGCATAGCAGTTTTTTCCAAGACTGGACAAATGCGTTCTAAACAAGTACTTATGATTAAAGATAAAGTAGGGGTTCAGCCTGCAACTATAGATTTTGGACAAGTTTCTCAAGGAAAATCTATAGCGAAAAGCTTTCAAATAGTTAATCCAAGTAATGTTACAAGAACTATTAGTAGGATATCTTTTACTAACCCAGGGTTTAGCCTAAATAATGTAAGGTTTCCAATGATGATTGCGGCTAACTCAGCATTAGAAGTAGGAGTAGTTTTTAGTCCTAGTATATTAAGCCTTCAAGGGAGTTTGGCTGTAATCTCTACAAATAACCCTAATTCTATTGATTTAACAGTAGAGCTTTTAGGGGTTGGGTTAGATGGTCGGATGCCTGTAGTAACATCTATAGCGCCTGTTGGGGGAGAAGAATTTACCCCTAATCAGCAAGTAAAAATTAGTTGGAGAGCACAGGATAATTCATCAATAGCTAGACAGGAAATACAACTTTCTACAGATGGTGGAAACAGTTTTCCTATCACTATTGCTAGTGGACTTATTGGAGCAAGGGAATTTCTTTGGACTGTGCCAGACATTAGCACTACAACAGCCAGGATCCGAATTGTTGCAATAGATTTAAGTGATAATCGAGGAGAAGCCTTAACTCCACGAAATTTTGCTATTAAAACAAAGAAGCGTAAGTAATAGATAAATTAAAGGGTTAGATGTGGATTTCTTCCTAAACTAAAAGTGAGATTAATGTAAATGGATTCTTTGCCAATAAATTATGCAGTAAACCTTATATGTGCGCTTTTGGCGGCATTAGGATTTTGGGGAATTGGGCGTGGTTGTCGTCGTAGGATTTTTAATTTACCTGAAGATGCAATGGTAGCCTTATTTGACTTTGCTATTGGTGCTTGGCTAACTTGGACAATATTTTTTTTTATTGGTTTAGCTGGTGCTTATCGACCTGTTAGCGCTTGGATAGTGCTAGGTCTTAGCTCTGCTATTGGTTTTCTACAGTTTCCTTCTGTATTTGGCGGAGTAAAAAAACATATTGTTGAGTCTTTAACAAAAATAACTGCTTATGAAGTAATCCTATCAATTATTTGTTTATTGGTAATTTTATCTGCTGCTATAGGCGCATTAACTCCACCTGCTGCTCAAGATGCTTTAGTACATCACTTAGCCTTACCTAAAGACTATATTAAAGCTGGAAGAATTTTGGATTTACCTTATAACTATTTCTCTTATTTTCCTGCTGCAATGGAAATGTTGTTTTTATATGGGCTACTTGCTTGTAGGGCAGGGATGGCTACTTTATTACACCATTTTTTTGGAGTGGCTACTTTTCTGGCTATACTTGCTGGAGGGAAATATTTACAAGTTGGTCGTAAGGCTAGACTTTTAGGTGCTACAGCCTTTTTAACCATCCCTACAGTTTGGATGGAAATGACTTGGGCTTATATTGATTTAACCCTTACTTTTTATGTCACTTTAGCAATGCTTGCTTTGCTAAGATGGCGTGAAAGTAAAGAATTTGTCTGGTGTTGTTTATTTGGTTTTGCTTTAGGGGGTGCATTATCAACTAAATACACTACATTATTTATAGGGGCAATTGTACCTGTCTTAATTTTATTTGTCTTAAAGGAACATAAAGAAACGACTCTTAAAGCAGTATTAAAATATATGTTTATACCTGGTGGGATAACGCTATTGGTTTCTTTAGTTTGGTTTATACGCAATGTTGTTTGGACTAATAACCCATTATTTCCTTTTTTGCTTAATGTTTTTCCTACTAGTAACATTGGATGGGATATAGAAAGAGCAAAAACTACTTTAGTTATGCTAGGTCGTTATGGTGGAGACAAAAGCCTAACAGACTATTTATTAATACCTTTTAAGCTGTCTTTTTTAGCACGATATGAAAGCGATGAGTATTATCAAGGGATTATAGGCGCGTTTTATATTTTTACTTTGTTTATTTTCTTTTTTATAAATAAAGTACGTAAAGAAGTTTTATATTTATTAGGTTTTTCAGTAGCCTTTTATTTATTTTGGATGACTTCATCACAGCAAATTCGCTATTTGTTACCAATATTCCCTTTGCTTAGCCTAGCTATTGCAATAACTTATGAGCAATATACTCAAAAAGAGCTAACCTTTCAATGGCAAATCATAAATAAAATCTTTTTAACCTTTGTAGTAATAATCTTTATAGTTAACTTAGCAATAATTGGACATTACTTTAATTCTTTTAAGTATGGTCAGCTTTTTATTGGACACATGTCTACTGCTGATTACCTACGCAATAAATTTGATTACTATGCTGCTTATGAGCATATGAATCAAAAAACACCACCAGAAAGTAAAGTTTTTTTAGTAAGCACTAGTAATCAACCTTATTATTTAGAGCGTGACTATTTTGGAGACTCTGTTTTTGAGGATTACACATTAACTAAGATTGTTAAAAGTTCAAAAACACCAGCAGAAATAAAAGATAAAATACGTGCAATGGGTATTACACACTTGCTTTATCGACGCTCTATTCTTTTAGGAGCTAAAACTATTCCTTTTAATAAACAAGAAGCAAGTCTTTTTATTAAATTCTTACTTGAGCATGGAGAAGTGCTAATATTAGACGACAAGATAGCCTTGTTTTATATTAAACCTTAAGCAATATATTGTTAGAAGCTTAACAGGAGAATACTTTGAGTACAATTACGAGCTTTAAGTTAGTAGGAGATCCTCAACCGCTAGTATTAGTGCCAACTTACATTAATGATCAAGGGCCATTTGATTTTATTTTAGATACAGGGGCAAGCACTTCACTTATTACACCTTTACTAGCAGAAAAACTAGGAATAGTCTGTCAAAATGAGCAAGAAGCTTTAGTAGCAGGCGGCAAAATAGCTTTAGGCATAGGTGAAGTTAGTTCTTTTTCTATTGGACAAGCCAAAGTAAATGATTTACTTGTTGGTGTAGTTGATTTAACCGATGTCTGCCAAGCTATTAATGCCGAAGTCTTTGGTGGAATAGGTTATAACTATTTGCAAAATTTTTATCTTAGTCTTAATTACCAAAAACAGGTTTTGCATTTAACCCAACCTACTAACCCATCTATATCAAGCAACAATGCTAATCAAGTAAAATTTAGACTTGCTCATCCTCAAAGACCTTTAATTGTTGTTCCTGTAATGGTTAATGATACTGGCCCTTACCAATTTGCTCTAGATACAGGCGCTTCTGGGACTGTTATTTCTATAGATATTGCTGATGTGTTATCACTAGAACATAAATCTATGGAAACAGTTACAACTGGTGGAGGGTATCAATTAAGTATGCCTATCACAGAAATATCTTCTTTAACTGTAGGTAGCGCTAGAGTAGAAAACCTAGTAGTAGTAGTAGCAGATTTTTTTGCAATGCTTAGTAAAGTAGCAGGGATAAAATTACATGGAATAATAGGGTTTAATTATTTAAAAAATTTTATTGTTCAAGTTGATTACCTAAGTGAAATACTAGGACTAGAGCCAGTATAATTGTTTTTATTATTTAACAGTTTCTAAGATTTGCTTATAGTGTCTTAATTCATGATAGCCAAGAAAACGTATTACATTAACAGCATCAAAAAGCCCTAACATAGGGTGAGGGATTGCTAATTGTTTTAGTTTATCTTTACCATTTTTTTGAGCTAAAGCCTTAATTTTAGATCGGACATTATTATAACTATCTAGTGTTATGGTTTTTTCTGGGGCATTAATAGGCTCAACAATACGTTCAGGTACTTTAACCTTAATTAATCTAACTGCAACTAGCCAAGGAGGAACTTGAAACAGCCTCCGCACCATTCCTATTTTAGGGCTTTCAGCTTGTACAGCTTTTTCTAATAATCCTAAGTATTTATTTTCTACTAAGTAAAGATGATAGATATTTTCCGCTATACTCCATTTATCTGCTGAGTAACGATGTGAAAAACGTTCTTGATCTATTGGTATAACTAGTTCCATCATTTGTTGATGGATTGAGTCTAATTTTCTTAATACTTCGTTCATAACAACACCTTTTGGGTTTGGTCATTTATTATTTTTAGTTAACTATCTCTAGTTTTTTAATTTAACGAGTAATAAGTGTTGAACAAAGAGATAACCTTATCACTTGATCAACAGTAGTTCCCCAAATTAATGAACCTGTTTGTTTATTGGCATGTGCGCCCATACAAAGCAGGTCAATTTCGTTTTCTTTAGCATACTGCAAAATACAACTACTTGGTTCTCCTATTAAAGCTTCCCAAAAAATTTTATTAGAATCTGCTAGTTTAGCAGGAACTAGTTGTTGTAACTGTTTGATAGAGTTAGCTAGTAAATGATGTTTATTTTCTTTCATTTCTATAGAATCTGGCAAAACATTAAGCAGATGTAGTTCTGAATGAGAATTTTCTGCAATTGAAACTGCATAAGTAAGCGCTAGATTAGAGCATTTAGAAAAATCAGAAGCCAAAAGTATTTTTTTAGGAGCAAGAGTTAAGTTTTTAGAATTAATCCAAGGTTGTTCATCACTATGAGTAACTAAAACTGTACAATGAGCTTTTTGACAAACATCTTCTGTTGTTGAACCAAATAAAGCCGCACTATAGGGTCTACGTCTAGATTGCATAATAATTAAGTCTGCTTTTAAGTCTTCAGCAGTATCACAAATTGAGTCTGCCACATAGCCTGTTAATAAATGGCTATCCCAAGCAAAACTGGCAAACTCATAGTTTCCTAATTGGGATTTTAAAATATCTTCTATCCATACCTTAAAGTGATTATTGTTATAACTATTATTCTGAGGACAGTAACAAACAAAAAGTTTAGCCTGATAGGTTTGTGCTAGTGCAATAGCGTAAATTATTGATTGATTAGATTCTAAAGGTAAATCTATTGGACATAAAATATGTTTAATTGTTGGCTGTAATATTGGTTTTTTTTTGTTAGACATCTATGCATTCTCCTAAAAGTAAATACTTAGCTACAGCCACTAGTCAGGAAGCTTAAAGCCGGGTTCTTCCCATTGTTTTACCCAAAGTTCATAGGTTTGAGCAATTTTTGAATCTTTAGAATCTACTTTTAATGTTTTAAGTTTTGTTTCATAATATTTGTTAATCATTGCAAAATTGATAGTTAATACTGTAAAGATAAGAAAATGTATATGAGCACTGCCTTTAAATATGCTAGAGGATAGAAATAATCCTAGAAAAGAAAAATATAAGACACAAAAGGCCATAAGAGAAATTGCTGCCATCATATTAAAATTAATTACAGGTTTAATTATAGATAAATGTTCCTTGGTTTTGATTGTATCACCAATAGTCTTTAGAGCTTTTTTTATCTTAGCAATGTTTATTGAAGTTAAGGTAATCCAATAAATAAATGGGATTAAAGAAATATACCAGGATTTAATAAAGTCTTTGTTATAAGTAGTTATTAGATAAATAACAAAAGGAAATACAGTACACATTATAAAAACATAAACTGGATAAGCATACTTTAGTGTAAGAGGTTGATTTTCTAGGTTACTTATAGCACTTTGATTTTTAGGATCAAGCGATTCTATAGTGTTTTGCAGTTTTACACAGCGACTACAAGAATTGTTTATTGGGTCAAAATAATCAGACTGATGACAAATCTCACATCGATTTGGTAAGTGCTCAGTCTTAATATGTATATCTTGCATAATTACTATTAAGCTTTCAGATTTTGTTATCTGTACTTTTGCTAGCATTAACCTGGTAAAGTTTAATTTTTATCGCTTTGTTTTTTTGGAGCACAAACACTGCCTTCTGTTTTAAGGGCTACTTTACCTATAAATGGCCCACCAGCAAATGGTTCAAAAAATGGATCAACTTTGGGTTCGCTATAACTAGTTGAAATTCCTCCTACTTCAGGCCCTTTTTGTGTCTTTGCTTCGTTATCTGCTTTGTCTACCTCTGCATAACAACTTATTTGACCTGTAGGTAAAATATCTTCTTTAACTTCTTTATTCTCTTTATTAAGTTTGTTTTGATCTAAAACAGGTAATGACTTACTTGTACTAGTTGAACTAGGCGCATTATCTATTGTTGGTTCAGTTTTAGGAAAAAATGAATATAGTCCAACTGCTGTAAAGAATGTAACTAGAACAGATAAAGCTAGGCTAACAGTATTTGCTACACGCTGTTTAATAGCAGCTAAACCAACAGGACAGTTTTGAGTTAAAATAGTTCCATCTGCTCTACGGTAAAAACTTACACATAATCTTCCTTCAGCACTGCTTACTATTTTCTCTGCTTGCTGTTTTGTCATTCCAGATAAGTTGTAAACATTTAACTGGCATTTATTACAGTAACGAACTTGATCGTCTCCTGTCATTGATGCCCAAGTTGTTTTACAAGGATAAGCAAGCTTTATATCATCAAGCGGGCTAGCTGGAACTTTAGGCATAATTTCACCTCATAATAATAAAAATTACCCATAGAGATTTAATTGCTTATTTTGATTCTTTTCTTAGCATAATGTAAAGAAAATAGTTACAAATTATTAGTTTTTTTGCTTAATCAACTCTAGTGCTGCGTCTGCTAAACCAATGACTACTTTTTCAAACTCCTTAAAGCGTTCATCTTTGGTTTGCCCACAAGCATAACGATAGTAAATTTGCTGTAAGACTACAGCAAGCTTAAATATTGCAAATGTCTCATAAAACACTATATTAGACAAATCTCTACCTGTTTTTTCTGCATAATGTTTAATTAACTCTTCTCTAGTTAACCAGCCTTCTTCACAAGTTACAGGGCTGATAGATTCTCTTCTAGCTACAAGGTCTTTAGCTTCAGACCAATAACCTAAGAAAATACCTAGGTCAACTAATGGGTCACCTACTGTACTCATTTCCCAATCTAGAACACCAATTATTTGACTAGGATCATTAGCGTCTAGTATTACGTTATCAAGCTTAAAATCGTTATGGACAAGTGTTGCAGGGCTGGCTTCTGGCGGCATATGCTCATTAAGCCAAAGCATAACCGTTTCCATTGCAGGCACAGAAGTAGTTTTAGCCCTTTGCCAACGCTCTGACCAGCCTTTAACCTGACGAGAAACAAACCCTAATGGCTTACCTATTTTGTCTAACCCTGTAGCATGGATATCTACAGAATGTAGTTTTGCTAAAGTGTCAATCATCGCTAAACTAATTTGACGACGCTTTTCTAAATCAAGAGAAAGTCCTTCTGGTAAACTTCGTCTGATAATCCAACCTTGACGACGTTCCATTAAATAAAAAGGGACACCAATAATATTAATGTCTTCACAAAGCAAATAGGGACGAGGAGCAAGATTAAACTGAGGGTTAATCATTGAAAGTAAGCGAAATTCCCTTGGCATATCATGGGCTGTTGGGGCTACGGGGCCAAAAGGAGGACGGCGCAAAACAAATTCATGCTGACCAATTTTTACTAAGTAAGTTAAATTAGAATGTCCGCCGGGAAATTGAGCTAATTCAACTTGAGAGAAATCTAGTTTTTCTGGAAAGTCTAAAAGATTTTTTTCTAGGTATTCAGTTAATGTTTTAGTGTTAAGTTCTTCGCCTGGTCTAATAGGCTTGGTGTCTTTAATTATGCTCACTTTTAGGATCCTCCTGAAACTCAGCAAGGATACGACGAGCAACTACCATACGGTGAACTTCGTCTACACCATCATAAATACGAGCAGCACGAGCACCACGATAAAAAGCTTCAAGTGGAGTATCTTGGGAAAACCCGAGTGCGCCGTGAACTTGAATAGCACGATCAACTACATCATGAAGGACTTTTGCGCCATAGAATTTAATTAAAGAGACTTCTACACGAGCTTCATCACCTTGATCCATTTTCCAAGCAGCGTTTAGCGTCATTAGTCTAAATGCGCTAAGTTCTGCAGCAGAATCAGCAATCCAAGTTTGAATGGTTTGTTTATTTGCAAGAGGCTCACCAAATGAAATACGTTTAAGTGAGTATTTACACATCATTTCAAAGCTACGCTGAGCAATACCAAGCCAGCGCATACAATGTTGAATACGGCCTGGGCCAAGGCGAAGCTGAGCTAGTTGAAATCCTTGTCCTTCTTTACCTAATAAATTAGTTATAGGAACACGGCAATTTTCAAAACGAAGTTCGCAATGTCCGCCTAGTCCACCTGAACCCATTACAGGTACATCTCGAATAATCTTAAATCCTGGAGTGTCAGCCGGTACAATAATCATACTTGCCCGTTTATGGCTTTTAGCTTCAGGGTTTGTTACTGTCATAGCAATTGCAAAACTAGCCCCCATTGCACCAGTAATAAACCATTTATGGCCATTTATTACCCATTCATTACCATCACGCACTGCTGAAGTTTGGAGTCCAGTGGGGTCTGATCCTGCTACTTCAGGTTCAGTCATTGCAAAGCAAGAACGAATATCACCAGCTACTAAGGGTTTTAAGTATTTTTCTTTTTGCTCATGTGTTCCTGCAATATGGAGTAACTCAGCATTTCCTGCATCAGGAGCAGCACAGCCAAAAATTCTTGGCCCAATAGGTGCACGTCCAATAATTTCATTTATTAATGCTAGGTTAACAACCCCAATACCCATGCCACCTTCATCTTTGGGCATATGAGGTGCCCATAAGCCTAAAGCTTTAACTTTAGCTTGAAGATCTTTTTCTAGTTCTTCTGGTAGCCCTGCATGTTCATCAGCATGTTTTTCATTTGGATAGACATATTCATCCATAAAGTTAGTAAGTTTTTTGCGCAGTTCTTCTATTTCAGGCGGAATGCTAAAGTCGATCATTGGTTTATTTGCTCCTTAGACAAAAATTTTAACAACCAGGAATTACACAAGCACCAGATTTAGCCATTGCTGCGGTGCGTAGCTCATCAGCTAACTCTATGGTTTTCATTGTTGCAAGAGTAGCCTTTTCTTGAAGTTCAACTGTAGTAGCATATTTGCGTAACATTGCTAGACCAAAGTTATGGTGCCAATCCTCATCAGGCTGTATTTGATTACGGTAAATATCAGCACTAATTTGATCTCCCATAGCTTCAAGAACTGCAATTAATTGAGTGTTACGCTTTATTGCAATTGCTTCACGAGCAAAAGGCCCTGCCGCTATACGTTCTATAGGGTTTTCCAGTGTAATTAGCCATTGATAAAGTGGGCTATAGCCAGTTGCTAGAGGGGAAAAGCCTTCTAGGTTTTCTCCTAGCTCAATTAAACGCTTTTCAATTAGACGATAATGTTTAGCTTCATCGCCACATTGACGAGCTAGGCCAAGTTTAATATCAACTTCAAGGGTTGAAGGCATCCAAAGGGCAGCTAATTGACTAGCTTCCATTTCATTTTTTAATGCCATTTTTAAGAGTTCTATTACCCCAACTTTAGGTGCTAGATCTCTATCTAATATAGGAATTTCTTCTAATTTGCGTAATGCTTGTGCTACTTCGTGATAAAGCCCTTCAACAAATCCCATAAATTTTCCTAATCAGTTAAGTTTAAAGTGTTTGTTTGGCAAGGTAGCATTAGCCCTAATAAAGCGTCAAGCAAACTAGGGTAAGTAAGACTATTTACTTTTATCAAAAACCTTTGCTATTTAGGTTTTGAGGTTTGCTTTATTATTAAATGGCTTTTACACTGAATTACTAATCACTAAAAAACTTAATAATGTTAAGGACAAAACAATGAAACCTAATTCAAAACTATTATCAGTAGGTCTCACTTTTTTATTAGGTGTATCAAGTTATGTAGCCTGTCCTCAAATAGCATGTGCTCAATCAGCAGGTGCTACAACAGCAAATTTAGCTGGTACAGTTAGAGATCCTGAAAGTGCTACCATTGGTGGTGCACAAATTTTAATTAAAAATCTTGCCACTGGATTAGAAAGAGAAACAGCTTCTTCTGACCAAGGAGAATTTTCTTTTATCCAAGTACCTCCAGGGGAATATACACTTACTATTATTGCAGAAGGGTTTGACAAAGCGTCAACCATATTAAATTTAGCTTTAGGTAATACTAATACTATTAGTGTTACTTTACGTGTGGGCAATACTAGTAATGTTGTTGAAGTAGTCGCTGATGCTCTTACTGAAGCAAGGACAGATGATAATGTTAATGTTACACGCCAAAGAATTGATGTATTACCAATTAATAGACGTGATTTTTTAGATTTTACTCTTACTTCTTCTAGAGTAGTAAGAGATCGTCTACCAGTACAAGGTGTAGCTGCAACCTCAGGACTATCATTTAATGGACAATCAGCTAGGTTTAATAATATTACTATTGATGGGTTAGATAATAATGATCTTGCTTCTGGTTCAGTACGCTCTACTTTTAGTCAAGAAGCAGTTCAAGAATTCCAAGTGCTTCCTGATGGGACTGCTGCAGAATATGGTCGTGCATTAGGTGGAATAGTAAATATTGTTACTCGTGGTGGTAGTAATGATTTTCATGCAGGGACATTTTTTCTTAATCGTAGTGATGAAATTAGTGCTAGAGATCCCTTTGTTCAAAAAGAACCTCAATTTGCTCAATATCAATTTGGTGCAACAATTAGTGGAACAATTAAAAAAGATAAAGTCTTTTTCTTTACTAACTTTGAACGTTTAACAACTAATCAAAGTAGTGTTGTTAATATACGAGACGTGGTAATACAAGCCTTACGTAATATTGGTTATCCCACTAGAAATGGTGCTGTTCCTTTTGGTATAGCTAAAACATCGGTTTTAGCTCGTGTTGATGCACAATTAAACCCTAATGATAGAATAGGAATACGCTATAACTTTGGGGGTGGTTATAATGGACAATATGAACCTTTTGGAGGGCGTATAGCAGAAACAAATGGCGCTATAGAGCGCTTAAGAGATAATTCCTTAGCCATTAATAACACTTATCTTAATACTAAACTAAATTTAACAAATGAGACTAGGTTTCTTTATGGGAACCGAAGTCAAAAAGCTAGTGCAATAGATCAAGGGCCAAGTTTTGATATTACTGATTCAGGGACAAGTAATCTTTTTGGTCGTAATGTTTTTACGCCTCAACGTCGTGAAGAAAGAATTTACCAAATAGTTAATAATACAAGTCTTAGCCGAGGTATTAATCAAATAAAATTTGGAGTAGATTTTAATTATGTTGGTGGGCCAGAAGGTGAAACAGAGTTTAGTTTTACTAATGCTGGAATAGCAATCTTTCAACCCCTAGATTTTTCTGCACTTACAGGTATACCTGGACTACCGGTTTTTAGCACTTTAGAGGCACTTGATCCTAGTCAGCGTAGTCCTCAACAATTAGCTTTTCTAACACTAGCTGCTGCGGCTTTACCAGCACTTTCTCCAGGATTTCCAGCTAATTTTCCATTAGCTAGCAGTTCTCTACCTTTAGCTTTTGCACAAAGTTTTGGTAATTTACGTTTAACTGCTCCTGCTACATTATTTGCTACTTTTATTCAAGATGATATTAAGCTTAGGCCAAATCTTTTGATTAAAGCAGGGTTACGTTATGATGTTAACCGTTTAAGGTTTACACCTAATAATAATGGTAATTTTAGCCCAAGAATTGCTATTTCTTATCGTCCTACCAAGATAGAAAAATTAAACCTACGTGCTTCTTATGGGCTGTTTTTTGGTACTCCAGTATTTGGTTCTGCTGTGCTAGCAAACCAAAGCCAAAAAGGTGCATTAGTTTTACCAGTACAAATATTTCCTACTTCAATAGTATCTTTTGCCCAACCTGGTAACCAGTTTCCAATGTCAGATACATTACCACCAAACTTTAATTTTATTCCTCAGTTTACAATTGCTTTTAAGTATCAGCCAGACTTACGTAATAGTTATAGTCAACAAATTAGCCTAGGCTTTGACTATTTACTTAATAACCAAACCTTGGTTTCAGCTAACTATAATTATGTTAGAGGGTTAAAATTATTTGCTGCTAGAAGAATTAATCCAATAGTTCGTGTTGTACCAGGCTCAGTATTGCAAAGTCGTCTTACTGGACGGGTTGATCCTAGTAAAGGTGATGTTACTGAATTTGAGTCTGCTTTTGATAGCTACTATCATGGCTTAACTGTTTTTCTAGAACGTCGTTTTACAAATCGAGTAGGGTTATTTATTACTTATACTTTTTCTAAGACTATAGATAATCTCTTTGATGTGCGTACAGATACAGCAGATACAGCAGTAGATACACTAAAACCAGGTGCTGAAAGAGGGCTTTCTATACAAGATGTACGTAACCGCTTTATTTTGTCTGGTAATTGGAAGCTTGACTATACTAAAAATGCTTTTCTAAAGGATTTTCAACTTTCTACCATTCTTACTCTAGAATCAGGACGGCCTTATAACTTACTTGCAGGTACAGACCTAAATGGTAATGGTGATCAAGGTGATCGCCCTTTAAGTCTTGGTAGAAATGTTGGTATTAGTCCAGGGTTTGCTAATGTGGATTTAAGGTTAATGCGGACAATTACTATAAATGAAAACTACCAAATTCAAGCTTTTATAGAAGGTTTTAATATCTTTAATCGCTTTAATTTAGCTAGATTTGGAACAATTTTTCCTCCAGATGCTAATGGTAATTTTAATCTACCTGCTAAGGATGGAAGCCGGTTTACAGTTCCTAAAGAACGCTTTTTGAGCGCTTTTCCTCCTCGTCAATTTCAGTTTGGGATAAAAGTAAACTTCTAGCAACTCTAGCAACTAAACGCTTTAGCGCTTATTTAAAAGGTTTTGCTAAAATAACCCAGCACCTAAAAGTGCTGGGTTTAGTTTTTAGTTATACAACGCTAATTAATATTCCACATCCAAACTAGCTAAATAAACCCCAGTACAATTTAATTTAATAACTAACTAGGAGATACTATGAAAAAACTGCTGCTACTAATGTGGCTATGGTTTTTTGTCTTTTCTGCTCTTGCTCTAGCTGGGCCAGAAGATAAAATTATTGATCGTTATAAAAAAGCTATTGGTGGAGATACTACTAAAAAAATAACTAGTAAAGTAGTAACTGGGAAAGTAAAACAAGGAAATGAAAAAGGAGCTTTTTTATCAGAATTTGCTGATCCAGATCGTATGAGAATTAGCCTAGAACTAAATAATAGTAAAATCACTGAATGCTATAATGGCAATTCTGCTTGGAGACAAGATAAAAACACTTTAGGTACTATAATAGGTTCTGAAGCAAAAACTTTACGTCTAGAAGCCTTACTAGCTAATTCTTACCTGCGAGACCTATCACGTTTTCGTATTGCAATACAACCACTAGGCAAAGTACTTATAGATAATAATCAAGCAGAAGCAATTGAATTTAAGTTAAATGGTGGATATATCAAACTAATGTTTGACCCTAAAACTGGCTTACTACTTAAGCAAGAAAGAGAGTTAAATGAAGGTATTGAAGAAACCTTCTATCAAGATTATCGTGTTGTTAATAAGGTGATGGAGCCTTTTTTAATCAAAATTAAGCGTCCTAATAGCGAGTTAGAAATAATAGTAGAAAAAGTAGAATATAACGTCAAAATAGATGAAAAAATTTTTCGTTACCCTAGTCTTGATGGTAGTGCCCCTATTCCTGATATTGAAAAAGTGATGAAAGAAGTTATAGCTAATCAAGAGAAAATAAAAGAGTTACGAGAACTTTACACTTTTAAGTCTGCCCAAACAGAGCGTGAGTTAGATGATAAAGGACAAGTTAAAAAAACAACATCTAAGACTTATGAAGTTACTCCTATTGTAGGGACTTTTGTTGAACGATTAATTGATGTTAATGGTGTCCCGCTATCGTCATCAGAAAAAGAAAAAGAAGATAAAAGAGTAAAAAAAGAAATTGAAGAAGCAAAGAAAGAACAGAAAAAGCAGGAGAAAAAGAAAAAAGATGATGACGATGATGATGATATAAGTATCTTAACTTTTTTGAAATTAGTTACAATTAAAGATGCTAGGCGAGATAAGTTTCGTGAGGAGGAAGTGTTAGTTTTTGATTTTGAACCACGTAAAGACTATAAAGCTAAGAATTTGGCTGAAAACATTGTTAGCAAGCTAGTAGGAACATTTTTTATAGATGAAAAAGCAAAACAGATTGTTAGGCTAGAGGCACGGCTTTCTGATTCAGTAAAGTTTGGTGGAGGGCTTTTAGCCTCGCTTTCACCTTCTTCAGCCTTTGTTTTTGAGCAAGAAAAAATTCGTGATGAAGTGTGGCTACCTTCTTATTCAGAAGTAAACTTTGGTGGTAGAGCATTATTATTTGTTAAATTTAACCAAAATCAAACTACCAAATATAGTGATTATCGTCGTTATCAAACAGATGTAGAAATAAAAGCTGATCCTGATAATAGCGAAGAACAAAAATAATTTAAGGAAAAACAGGAAGTTTTAAGGAACCTATAGAAAAATTCTCGCGTACATGGCTGCAACTCCGCAGCCATATTTTTTTTAATTACGCCTCTAGGATAGGGTCCTAGACTATGAATAATTAGTATTTGTTAATCAAAAAATATAGATAAATTTTATTGAGGTATTTTATGCTAAAAAAATCTCTTTTTGCTCTCTCCACTTTTGCCTTAGGTATTTCTTTAGTTGGACAAGTTCCTGCTGCTAAAGAACAAGAAAACTTTCAAAAAACTTTTAATCTTAATGCTCGTGGAGTAATTTCTTTAGAAAATGTCAATGGTTCAGTAAAAATTAAAACTTGGGATCAAGCAAAAGTAGAAGTAGTTGCTATCAAAACAGGCCCTTCTCAAGAAAAACTAGATCTAGT
>Ga0075163_10003602_pt1 | contig 20821 bp, 16 predicted proteins | sample JI1023141ADNA_FD_71478 | JGI IMG/M metagenome (GOLD analysis project Ga0075163, IMG submission 71478) | Wastewater effluent complex algal communities from Wisconsin, to seasonally profile nutrient transformation and Carbon sequestration -... | ecosystem: Engineered > WWTP > Effluent > Algae... | reverse complement strand
TTGTTTTAATATCTTTTCATCCGCCATTTGAGGTCTCCTTATATTATGTTCATTTTTATAAGTTTACCTCTTTTGGCAATACTCCTTGTTTACCCCTTTATTTTTTGTCCAGTACAGAGATATTTTACCTATATATTTTTTTAGTAGGTAAAATTTGGCTGATATAGATTTTGCTTGTTTTATACTTATAGTTGCTTGTTTGTAGAGAAAAGAACTAAGAATAATTAAGGTTATTTGACAAGGGGAAGTATACTGATAGTTTTAGAAAAATTAAATAGATAAAATAACTTATTTTACTAGTTAATTTGAACTATTTTAACATAGTTTACTAGGTAGAAATATAATTTCATTATAGTAATAGAGAAAAAGCACTATAGACATCTTCTAGCTATTCTTTCTTCAGACTATCCAATACTTTAGGCGAACCATGTCCATTACTTTTAGCTTTTGTATGAATTTGGGCACGGTATTCATAATCTTCAATAATTGAGGAAAGATGTTGCCGTAGTCTAGTTAGTCTTAAACCACTAGAACGCATTTCTAAAAGAGGTTGTTTTTTTTCTAATGGGAGTTGTATCACTGCGGCAACTGCAAAAGAAAAGTCTTCAGGACTATCAGGTAAGTTAGATGGAAGAGTTTGTTCATCATTTAATGCTTTTAAGGCACTAGCAGCACGAGTATAAAGTTTTTTTACTTCCTCCATTAAAACAGTTGTATTGTAATCATCATTTTGATCTTGAATTAACTGAACTTCTGCTTTTAAGTAGGCTTCTGTTTCTATATACCTAATTACTTGATATCTAGTTGTTCCTACTGTAAGGATGTTCATTCTGCCACCATCTAAAGGGACTACAGCCATAATTTGAGCCATTGCCCCAATTCGATCTATTGGAGGATTTCCACTTTCACCTTCTGCTGAATAAGTAATGCCAAATAGCTTATCACTAGCCAAACAATCTTTTATCATTTGCTTATAACGTTCTTCAAAAATATGTAATGGTAGTAATGCACCAGGAAAAAGCACTAGTGATAAAGGAAAAATAGGTAATTCTCTAGTATTAAAAACTTCTGTTGATGGCATAAATATATCTTCCAATGTTAAAGGCCTAACACATTGTGTTAGGCCTTTAGGGTTAATGGTTTAGTTTAATTGTCGTCTACTCTAAGTACAGCTAAAAAGGCTTCTTGAGGAATTTCTACACGACCAATTTTCTTCATGCGCTTTTTGCCTTCTTTTTGTTTTTCTAAAAGTTTCTTTTTACGAGTAATATCACCACCATAGCATTTTGCTAACACATTTTTACCCATTGATTTAACTGTTTCTCTAGCAATAATTTTATTGCCTATTGCAGCTTGAATAGGTACTTCAAAAAGTTGTCGTGGGATAAGTTCTTTCATTTTAGAAACTAATGCTCGACCACGACTTAATGCCCCTTCACTATGAACAATTAAAGAAAGCGCATCAACAGGCTCACCAGAAACTAAAACATCTAGTTTAACTAACTTAGATTCTTGATAGCCAGCTAGATGATAATCTAGTGAAGCATATCCACGAGAAACTGACTTAAGTCGATCATAAAAATCTAAAACCACTTCATTTAATGGTACATCATAGGTAAGCATTACCCTAGTTGTTGTAATATACTCAAATCCCTTTTGTACACCACGTTTTTCCTCTAATAGCTTTAGAATTGGCCCTAGGTAATCATCATTGGTCATAATAGTAGCTGTAATAATAGGTTCTTCCATTTTAGCAATACGAGCAGGATCAGGTAGTTTAGCAGGGCTGTCTATTTCTAAAACCTCATCAGCAGTAGTGGTAATACGGTACCGTACTGAAGGAGCAGTAGTGATTAACTCTAGAGAAAATTCTCTTTCTAAGCGTTCTTGAACCACTTCCATATGAAGTAATCCTAAAAAGCCACAGCGATAGCCAAACCCTAATGCTAGAGATGTTTCTGGTTCATAAAAGAAAGAAGAATCATTTAAGCGAAGTTTTTCTAAAGCATCTCTTAGTTCTTCATATTTATCGCTTTCTATAGGATAGAGGCCAGAAAAAACCATTGGTTTAATTTCTTGAAAACCTGGGAAAGGTTCTTGGGTTGGGTTTGTGCTATCGGTTACTGTGTCACCAATTTGGACATCTGCGACAGTTTTAATATTAGAAATTAAAAAACCTACTTCTCCTGCACTTAAAACCTTGATTTCTTTTAGTTTAGGAGTAAGTACACCTAAGGCTTCTACTAGATATTCGCGGTTAGTTTCCATAAAGCGTATTTTCATTCCTGGGCGAATTTCACCATCAATAATACGCATCATTACAATTACACCACGATAATTATCAAACCATGAGTCAAAAATTAATGCTTTTAGAGGTGCATTAGGGTTGCCACTAGGTGCAGGAATACGATTTACAACTGCTTCTAAAATATCTTGTGTTCCTAGTCCGGTTTTAGCGCTTGCTAAGACTGATTGACTAGCATCTAAACCAATCACTTGTTCAATTTGTTCTTTGACTTTATCTGGTTCAGCCGATGGTAAGTCAACTTTATTGATTACTGGAATTACTTCTAGGTTGTTATTGATTGCTAAATGGGCAGTAGCCAAGGTTTGTGCCTCTACGCCTTGAGACGCATCTACTACTAGTAATACTCCTTCACATGCAGAAAGAGAGCGAGAGACTTCATAAGAAAAGTCCACATGTCCAGGGGTATCAATTAAATTAAGAATATAATCTTGACCATTTTGGGCGCGGTAGTTAAGACGTACAGCATGAGCTTTAATAGTAATGCCGCGTTCTCTCTCTAAATCCATAGCATCTAAAACTTGCTCAGACATCTCACGATGAGATAGTGCGCCTGTCTGTTCTAGTAATCGGTCGGCTAGGGTGGATTTACCATGATCAATATGTGCGATAATAGAAAAGTTACGAATGTTACTTAACATGATGAGGGTTTAGTCTAAATACTCCTTAATTAAAATCTTAGTAGAAGGATAGCCCTAATAAATAGGGCAGGCATAGGGGTTTGCTGGGCGAGCAATTTCGCCCCTACTATTTAAATTTGTCTCTTGCTAATATTGCTGCACCAATTACACCTGATGAAGCACCTAATTGAGCTGTAACTATTTGGCAATTATCAAAACATGGCCTAAAGGCCCGTTGTTTAGTTTCTGCAATAATTGGTTTTAGTAAGATGTTTCCTACTGCCATTATGCTACCACCAAAAATTACCATTTCTGGGTTTAACAAGTTTATTAATCCACCTAATGCAATACCTAAATAATGACCTGTACGCTCAAACACTACTTGAGCTAGTTCATCACCAGACAAGGCTGCTTGTACAATATCTTCATGTGTCATTTCTCTATCACGTGGCATAAAAAAACGGGTTAAAGAAGAGGTTCGATCACGATAAAGACGTTGTTGCATTCTACGTACAATATTTGGCCCTGAGGCAACTGTTTCTAAACAACCAATATTGCCACAAACACACTCTATTCCATCAAGATTGATTGTTGTGTGTCCAAGCTCACCTGCAAAACCTGTAGTCCCACGCCACATTTGTCCATTAAGTATAATACCTGAACCGATTCCAGTACCAATTGTGACATAGATAACATTTTGATAACCACGAGCTACTCCACATTGCCATTCACCATAAGCACCAAGATTAGCATCATTATCAAAAACCACCTGCATGCCTGTAGCCTGTGTAATATCAGCACAAAGAGTAGAAGTAGAAATTTCTGGTAAGTTTGGCAAAACTTCAATTTTATTAGTTTTTAGGTTGATTAGTCCAGGCACACCCACCCCAGCCGCGACTAATTGCCCATATTGAGGGGCTTTTTGCTTAAAAGTTTGTATTAATTCTATTAATTGGTGAGTAAGTTCTTCCGTTTTATGTTGTGAGGTTGGAACCGCGTCTTCTAATAATACAGAGCCTGTACTATTGACTAGAGCCGCTTTTATTTTTGCTCCTTCTAGCACAATACCAATATATAAGTTGTTTTCTTGGCTACTCATAATCTTTTCCCTCTAAAAATCCCCCTTGCACTATAACAGAGAAGCTTATTGCCTGTTAAGAGTTGTTAGTTATTTATTAACATAAAAAGACTTATTCAAACTTATCTCCACAGCTAGAACAAAATCTTGCTCCACGTAAATTAGTTGTACCGCATTTTCTACAAATAGGAGCAGACAAAGTTGCAGTTTGTGCACCACATCCAGAGCAAAAAGCTGATCCAGGAGTAAGCCAAGAACCACAGTTAAGACAATTTTGTCCAGGATTTGGGTTTGGTGTTCCTGACCAACCTCCAGGCGTATAACCAGGTGTATAAGGCTGACTATAAGAAGGGTTTCTTCCTGCCTGTGCTCGTGATGCAAATGAATCAATAATTCTCCATGCCTCTTCACTAAGCCTATATTGGTTATACATACCAATAATTGGAAATAAGATTAATGGGGGTAAGAGCACATAACCAATAACTCCAGCAGCAGCTTTATCAACCCATTTAGAAGCACCAATTTCTACTAGTGTTCCTTGTGAGTGAGGCATTACTTTAATAGTTAGGGCAGAAGATTGACCAGTAAGAACACTTAAAGTGCTTTCTTTTAAGGCTTGTAAAACTTGACCACCAGCAATTGGTATAGTTTGAACTTGATGGCCTTGCATACGAAAATAGTTTTCTAGCTCTGCTAGTAGTTGGTCAATTCTTAGTTCTAAAGAATAGAGCTTGCTTTTCATAGGTTTTCCTTTGTAAAAAAATCGCTAGCAACATTTTTAATTAAGCTAACGTCCAAAAGAGAGAAAACAATATTGCTAAATATGAGTTTGCTTTGCTAAAGAATAGTCTTATAATTTTAGACTCAAAGCAAGACTCACATTTACTTTCAAGAAACAATTTATAAATATAAATCTCTATTGGCAATACTATTTATTTTTTAGGAGTGTTTTTCCAATGAAAAAGAAAGCAACTTGGTGGTCAGTTTTTGCCTTAATTTGTGCCTTTTTGTTAACACAAGTATCTTCTACTTATGTCTTAGCAGAAGGAGGCTGTAATGCCCCAGACTTAATTTGCAAAGCGTCAAGAAATCAAAATATTTCATTAACTTTTCGGGATCGTTGTACTTATGAACAACGCGCCCATGTTGAACTCTATAAGAAGGAAAAAGATGGTAGTAGCGGAAAGTTAGAAAAACTACGTGAAACCACTGTAAAAGTAGAGCCTAGCTCAACCCCTGATGAAACCGGCCAATTACTAGTTAATAACCGAGTAATTGCTGATACAGATGATAAAGGTAAGCCTAAAGGTAAAGTCGATCCTAATGCACGTACTGGACTTGCTTCAGGAGCTTTCCTAGATTTACTCTTTTTCCCACTTTTACCAGAAAAAATTCCTAACCTACAATTTGAAGAATTACCTAATACAGATGAAAAATATAAAGGGGAAAAACTTTTCCGCTTTGGCCCAAAACCTGGTGTTACCAATGTTACTCTAGCTTCTGGCAAAGTTTATGTAAATGCTCAAACTGGTGCAGTCTTAACTATTCAAATAGAAGGACTACATAATGTAAAAGCTTTTGATAAAGTATTAGAAAAATTAGAAAGAGTAGTCGCTACTATAGACTTTTCAGAATTTGATTCTAAATATCGTATGCCAACCCTTGCTACTGGTGGTGGTATATCTGATGTTACCCGCTTCAAAGGTATCTTTAAGTTTACTTTTGAAGAAGGTAAATATGTTCAAGTGTTAAAATTACAGTAAAATACTTAGGGGTTTAGTTGTTTTGTAAAAAGAACCAAGCTCTGTATTTTCAAGATGTTACCATTTTCTTTAAGATATCTAATAATCCCTAGTGCTAAAATACTGGGGATTATTGCAAAAAACTTCCGCTTTCTTTATGAATATTTTTCCTCAAATGCTATTAATATACAAACATACCTTTAAAAACAAAATATAAACGTTACTTTTAACATAACAATATTAGGGAGGTCTTTATGGCAATATCTTCAACATCTTCAAATTCTTCAGCAAATAGTATTTCTAGAACAGATAATAATTTAAGTAATAATTCTGCAACAAGCACTCAAAAATCTACTACAGCAAGTAAAACTTTAGCAGGAATTTCTGTTTCTGCTGCAACTCCTCCTCAAGACCGACCTATTAATACTCAAAACCCTAATCTTCAATCTCAACAAAAAATAAATTCAGTAAGCAATATAGCTCAAGTTAATTCATTAGCTAGAACCTCAGCCGCAGCCTCCCTACCTGATACAGCTTTTGATGGAAAATATGTAGGCGCTAATGGTCAAACAGGTAATAATATTTCTGATGTTCAAGGAGTTAAACCTAATAATGGAACTCCTCAAACAGGAAAGACTGTAGTTTATGTTAATGGTATTCAAACTGATTTAGCTGCCCAACAAAAGAGCTTACAAGCTATTGCTAATCAAACAGGTGCTAATGTAATTGGTATTCATAATGCTACTGAAGGGTTTGTTAAAGATGTTGCTCAATCAGCTTTAGATAAAACTGACTTAGGTAAAAATCCTGCTGTAGATACTTTAGCTGATGCAATATATAATGCTGCTAAATCTGGTCAACAAATTAATGTGATTGCCCATAGCCAAGGTGGTATTATTACAAGCCGCGCTGTAGAAGATGCAACTAATAGATTACGTGAAGATGGTTTAAGTAGCCAAGCTGCTAAAGCTGCACTTAATAAGACCGTTAATATTCAAACATTTGGCGGAGCCGCTTTGACATACCCTGCTGGCCCCAATTATCGTCATGTTGTTAATACTGCTGATCCCGTTCCAGGTTTATTAGGTAAAGGGGCAATTGCAGATAAAAACACAGAGAAATTTACTGATAATCGTGCAGGCTTAAACCCGCTAAAGATTTTTGATAACCATTCATTAGATAATGTTTATCTATCTCACATTAGAGCAGATTTGCTTAAATAAAGGTATTGGATGACTAGAGAAGAAGTAGTTGTTTTAGTACAAAGCTTTCTAAAAAAATATGATGTAGATTCCAGCCCAGGTTTAAATAAAAATGATCTGGGCGGAATTTTAGTTGATGGTGCACAACTATATTTTGAATATAAGGATGATTTATTAGCCTGTAGTGCTCTTATTTATAGGTTTAAGAAAACACCTAATCCAAAAGTATTAGCTGCATTAAAAGAAGAAGGAAAAACCTCTGATACAGGCGGAGGACAAGTTGATTTTCAACCAGAAAATCAATGTGTGTTTCTTACCCGTATTTACAGAACTTTGCCCCCTCCATCAGAGTTTTTATTAGATATGCAAGCGCTTATGTCAGCAAGTATTACATGGCATAGCGAGGTTATGGATAGAGCATTTACAACTGCTCAAGGTTAAAATCTTATTTTTTAAGTTTTTATAGCCCAGAAGAACTATTGCAAAAAGCTCTTCTGGGCTTTGTTTAATTTAAAAAATATCTGCCGTAGGTTTTTGTGGTCTAGTTTTTATTCTTAGTGAGTTGATTTGCTCTAAAATAATGTTATAGCGGGATTTATTACCTGTTTGATTATAAATAACTAATGCTCGCTCAAAATAATTAAGCGCTCCAATATAATCACCTTGGCTTTGTTGAAAATGTCCTGCGGCAACTAACACTCTAGCAAACAAAACTAAATCAGCTAACCTTTGAGCTAGCCTAACTGCCATTTCCATCCACTCTTCAGCTTGAGCTATAGTGTCACATAATTTTAAGTCAACTGATAAAATTAAATAATCACAATAATGTGTGGCTAATTTTTGAGTCTCTTCTGTTAACTCTATGCTTAAGTCTAATAGGCTATCAAAATTAATAATTTTTTCACTAAGAATCTGGACTTTTTTAAGTAATTTTTTAACTAAGTTAACTTCACCTGCACGCCAAGCTAGGTTTGCTGCAATACTATAGTGACAAAATGCTAATGGAAATTCTTCAGCCATTTCAAATTGTTGTGCTACTTCGCTATTTTGGTTACGCTCCTCACATAGTTTTACAAGCATTTCTGCTAAGGCTTTATGCTGAAGTTTACGCTCATCTATTGACCAGGTTTGATAAAGACTTTGGTAAAGTATATGTTGAGTAAAACTATAATAATCATCTTCTGCAAAACCACCTTCAGGGACGCGAGCCTCTTTTAATAAACCATAACGTAGACAATCATCAATAATTTTTAATAGAGTATCTTCCTTAACATCTGTAAATAGTCTTAAGGTTTCAAACCCAAAGGTTTCACCTAAAATAGTAGCTTTTTCTAGTATTTGACGTTTTTCTAAAGCAAGAAAACTTAACCTAGATTCAATTAACTGAGCTACTGTGTCAGGTATTTTAATTTCTGTTATATCTGCTTGCCATTTTTTCCCATCCCAACTAATTGTTTCTTCTTCAACCATTAACCGTAATACATTAGTTAAATAAAAAGGATTACCTTGAGTTTCTTGGGTTAGTTTTTCTATTGATTCCTGAGAAATATTAATAGGGTCAAATATTTTTTCTACCAAACTACGAACATCAGCACTAGATAATTCTGTTAGGTTTAATCTCTGTAATTGTCGTTGATTAGAAATACGATCTAACCAAGTAGTTATTATATTTTCTGGTCTAGCTAGGTCTTGACTACGGGCAGTAAAAATAAAAAGGATCTGGCAGTTAGAAGTTGCTCTAACTAAATGCATTAAAAGATTTAAGTTTACTTCATCTGCTAAGTGTAAGTCATCAAGTGCTATAACTAATGGATATTTTTGTGATAAAAGTTGAATAGCTTGAATTATTAAATCAGAAGATTTTTCTACACGGTTTTCTAACTGCCCTTGAAATAAGGCGGCAGTAGACATTTTAGGTAATTCAGAAATTTCTTCTTCTAAATTAGCTGATAAAGTACCAAAAATATCTTGGAAATGTTCTTTTTCTAATACTAATTTTTGTAAATAAGCTCGCATATCTAGTAGTGACCATAGCGGCATTATTTCACTAGTAAACTGCCCAACAAAACAAAGTGTACCTATTTCTTGAAATTCTTTAATTGCTTGACTTAGTAGTAAAGATTTACCAATACCAGGATCACCAGAAATTAACAAAACAATAGCTTTTCCTTCGCTAGCTTGTTCAAATGCTTGACGTAATTTAGTGCGCTCACGTTTACGAGCAACAAAATGATCAAAAGAAACATTTTGTTCAGGGACTTGTGGCAAGTCTTTTTCAGCTAATGAATGTTGATAGTCTAAAGGGAAGGAAACAAACATTCCTACTGTACGTCGTAAATTACGTTTTGGAGCTTGTTTTAAGGCTTGAACAAATTCATTAATAGATTGATGTCTTAGATTAGGATCTTTTTCTAGCGCTTTCATTAAAGCGGCTTCTATCATTGGTGAAATATCAAAAACAATCTGATGAGGAGGCACAGGTTTAGCATTTAACTGTTGATAAATAAGGTCTGCTTTATTTGCAGTGTCAAAAGGAGGCCGCCCGGTAAGCATATGATACAAAATTGTACCTAATGAATAAATATCTGTGCGGGCATCTACTTCTGTTGTGCGAAATTGTTCTGGGGCAGTGTAATGTAGTGAACCAATTAATGCACCAGAAGTAATACTTTTAATAGTACGCTCTTTTAGTTTTACTAACCCAAAATCAATTATTTTACTTGCTTGTCCAGCACTAGTTTCACAAAGAAAAATATTAGAAGGTTTTAAATCCCGATGAATAATGCCACGTGGATGAGCTTGTGCTAAAGCTTCACATATTTCTAGAGTTATTTTAACTGCCTCTTTTGTACTTAATCTAGGTTCTACTGCTAAACGTTTTGCTAAAGTCTGGCCTTCTAAAAGTTCCATCACAATATAAAAAAGTCCTGTTGGACTAGCAGCAAAATCATAAACCGTTACTATGTTAGGATGCTTCATACTAGCTGCAGCTAGAGCTTCACGACGAAACCTTTCTCTTGCTATATCACTACTAACTAACTGCGGATTAAGTATTTTTATTGCAACTGAGCGTTGTAAATCATATTGCTCAGCACGGTAAACAGTCCCCATAGAGCCACGAGAAATTAATTTAATTAATTGATATGTACCGTCAAGTAAAAGAGTTGTGGGTAGAGTGTATTGCAAAGGGCTACCATCTGCTAAGCAAAAAGTAACTTCATCGTTATAACAATTTTGGCAGTGAGAGCATTCTTTCATGAAAGTAGGTTTAAAAAAAAAGAGATTTTAACCACTATAGTTATTACTTTGTAGACTTACTCTACAAGCCCATCAATATCTAGTCAACACTTCTATCAAAATAAACAAAGTAAATAATTTTAGTTGATTTAAAAAGTACTTTATATTATAAAGTACTTGATCAAACTATTAAACATTTTTTATTTAGGAGAAAACAATGCTACCTCCTTTAGCACATTGGCAAAAACACTTTGAGAATAATGAATTTAGTAATAACTCAATTAACTGGGAAGTTGAGGACATTTTTACAGAAGAAGAATATAAACATATTAAAAAATCTCTACCAGCTTTTCAGTTAGGCGAAAGTTCTGAGGGTAAACACTTAATACAAGCAGCAAAAGATTATGCTAAAGAACAAAACGACCCTTATTTAGTTACTATTACTAGGCTCTTTATTAAGGAAGAACAAGGACATGCTTTATTATTAAAGCGGTTTATGGATAAACATAAAATCCCTACATTAAAGAAACTTTGGGCAGATGATGTGTTTAGAAAATTAAGAAAAAATGTTGGCTTTGAACTTTCCGTTACAATCTTAATTACTGCTGAACTACTTTCTTTAATTTATTATTCAGCGCTATTTAATGCCACTAGTAACAAATTACTTAAATCAATTTGTGAAAAACTTGTTAAAGACGAAGTAGTTCATATCAAATATGAATCAGAACTACTTAACCATATTCGTAATGAAAAATCTTTTCTAATCAAACATTTAACTCGCTTTGCTCATCAGTTTTTTTATTTTGGTACAATGCTAGTTGTTTACTTTAGTCATCATAGAATTCTAAATGCTGGTGATTATAGTTTTGGTAGGTTTTGGACTGCTTGTTGGCAGGAATTTTCTTACTGTTTTGGTCAAGGAAATGTACTAAAAAAATTACCAAGGCGAGTTTCAAACTCAGCCATTGTTAGCTAGTTTAGAGAGTATTTTGAGTTAGCCTTTATTAAACTCAACTAAATTATTAGCTACTATTACTTGCTTTTAGCTATAACAATATATTTTTCACTTCTATTTGTGCCCCTGCTGCTTTAGCAATAGGTGTTAGGGCAGCAATAACTTCATTATCTGTAACACCACCCCAATGGCTATTAATATTAAACTCAATAGTCCATACTAGAGTTTTACCTCTATAACACTTAACAACTGTATCTAGCGAAATAAAATTACTACCCATTTTTCCTATACGATGGATTTCTATTTGGTCATTAAGTTCAAGTGTTGTAATAGTTATTGTCTTTTGAGGAGTTGAATAAGGAAAAGTATCTTCAAGTTTTATAATTACTGTATTACCTAATCCTAAAGGAAGTTGCCAGGCAGTAAGTACCATAGCTTCAATAGAACTGTTATCAATAATACCTAAGGGTATAGCATTTAAAACCGTTCCATCAAAATCATTAAGCTGTAAAATAAAATGGGTTATTTCTTTAGCTCTATTTTCTAAAACTAGGGCATTAGACAATAGAACTAGATTTTCCAAATTAGGGTTATTTTCAAAACTAGTTATTAAGTTAGTTATATTAGGGTCGTACACTAGCAAAACTCTTATTCTAGTTTACTTAAACTTCTGTATTAAAAACACGTCCAAAATAATCGCTAAGCTCAGTAGTAAGTTGCTCGCGCTTTTGTTCTTCAATACCTGCAAGCTCTTTAGCTAAAAGCTTTTTAAACTCAAGCTGCATTTGTCGGGCTATTTGAATACGTTGTGCTTGTGGTGAACCTGCTCCATGCATACTTTCAGTTAAATAACCTACAGCATTACGCCCTAATGTCATATTTTCAATCAACCTTAAAATCCTTATACGGTATTCTGTAGGTATATCAGCACGACCTTTTAAGAATTTTTCTAGCAGTGGGCCAACTTCAGAACTACGATAATCTTTTTCTGAAGGCATTGTAACCATTAAACCGCCTGCTATATCTTGAGCAAGTCTGGAAATTTCATAAGGCATTTTTGTAACATGATGCTTACATACATTTGCTAGCATATCATCACAAATAAATGCTCCTGATTTTGTTGCTTGAGATTGATAAGATGAAGCAATACCAGTTCCATAAATGGTTTCATTTAAGTGAGTCATTTCAACTAGTTTATCTTTAATATGAGAAACTTTGTCTACTCCATTATATTCAGCAATAGTTGCTGCTGCACCGATTATTACATCACCTAAACCACTTTTACAAACGTAGCTACGACGATGATAACAAGTAAAACGCTCTACTAACATTGAAGCAAACTCATACTCACCATCCATAAAAATAAGTTCATTAGGGATAAAGACATTTTCTAAAATAACCATAGCTTCTTGGCCACCATAGCTAGTATTACCTACGTCAATTGTTCCTCCTTCAAGGCTACGAGTATCACAAGATTGACGGCCATAAATATAAGTAATTCCTTGAGCATCAACAGGAATAGCACCAACAATTGCATAGTCTTTGTCTTTTTCTCCTAAACGCATTGTTGGCATTACAATTAACCAATGAGAGTTTAAGCAGCCTGTTTGATGGGCTTTTGCTCCGCTAATAAAAACACCTTCACTTGTTCGCTTTGTAATATGTACAAATAAATCAGGGTCAGCTTGCTGATGAGGTGCAAGGCTGCGGTCGCCTTTAACATCAGTCATTGCACCACCAATCACTAAATTTTCTTGCTGGACTTGAGAAATAAAGCTTTTTAGTCGCTCATGATAAGATGTTTTATATTTTTCATCCATCTCAAAAGTTGTTGAATAAAGCGAATTAAGCGCATCCATCCCTACACAACGTTGAAAGCAAGTTCCTGTTAATTGTCCTAAACGGCGTTGCATTTTATTTTGTAGAACTACATCATCACGAGACATTGCTACATGTAAAAAGCGGTTAACTCGTTTGCCTGTAATTGGTGATATAGTTGAAGCTAATTCTGGTTCACGCATTGCTAAATCATAGGTTTCTGCTACTGCATTAATACTAGGGCGAATCATTGGATGATCAACAATTTCTGTTACTAATTCACCAAATAAATAGACTTTAAGCTGTCGATTACGAAGGCTATTAATATAGTCTTGGCCAGAAACGATTGTTTTTATTTGAGGTAATTGTGTTATTGTCATAAATTTATTAGTTTAATATGCTTAGACGTTATTAGTTAACCTCAACAGCCATAAACGTTACATCGTCATGAGCTAATGAGCCATTAGTATGTTGAAGTAAGGCAGTGACTATACGATCTTTTAGCATTTGTAAAGTATCATTTTGCCCTTCAGTTAGTACTTGTAAAAGCCGTTCTTGACCAAAAAACTCTTCTTCACTATTTGCACTTTCAATTACACCATCAGTATAAATTACAAAACGATCCCCTTTGCTTACAGATATATAGGCTTGATCATATAAGACATTTGCCATAATACCTAAAGGAAGATTTGCAGGTGAAGAGGATTGATCATGAACGTCTAAAAGCTTCCATTGTTTTTCCTTGCTACGCCAAATAAAAGGAGGATGTCCAGCATAAGCATAAGATAAATGACCTGTTGCAATAAAATAACTAATTACTGCTGCTGTGGTCATTGCTTGAAAACCTCGTTCATGCGCTAGTCGATTAATATTAGATAACACTAAACTATTATCTAAGTTAGAGATTTGGTTTTTTATTGTGTTATAAACCCATTGACTAATATCGCTAACTGCTTGGCCATGTCCAACTACATCAGCAATAGCAATACGAGTAAGCATATCCATTCCACAAACACTAAAATAATAAACATCGCCACCTTTGCCGCCATCACTAGAACTAGAAAAAATTGCTGCTGTTAACCCTTGGCTACATATATCGGAATTAGTATTTTGATTTCCACCCCAAACTTCCATGCATCCCATGCGGTACATAAAATAATCCTTTCTATTGACTAGTAGTTGATGAAATTTTATTGTGCGCTGCTTACAACGTAAATTTTCTTATTATAGATTTAAGAAATGGATAATTTCTGCCTTGCTATAAAAATTTATAACAGTTTTTTTATTTAGCTCCTGCTGCAACTAGGGCTTGCTCGCATTCTATACAACCACTTGCTTTAGCGTACATTAAAGCATTGTAGTTAATAGAATTGGTATTACTAACAGGTGCTCCTGCTTCTAAAAGTATTTTAACTCCTTCTACATTAGCACTAGCCGCTGCTAACATTAAAGCGTTACTATCAGAAGGCAAAGATAACATGGGTTTTTCACCCGTTTCACTAGCTACTTTACTAGCTAATGAAAAATCTTTTTGCAATTTACCCGTTTTTACATCTGCTCCAGCTTTTACTAGAGTTTTTACTATATTGTTATTATCGTTTAGCAATGCAATTACTAGAGGAGGATAAGAATTATTAGGTGCTAAATTGATATCTGCTCCAGCTTTTATTAAAAACTCTATTGTGGCAAGCTTATTTTGTTCAGTAGCTGCAATTAAAGGAGTTTGACCATAAGATGTTTGAGTATTAACATTTAAGCCATACTTAAGCATCAATTGAATCATACTGTTATTACCTGTTGCTGCTCCTTGAACCAATATAAAAGGCAAAGCACTTTGATTAGGTTTTGCCCCTAGTAAAGCTAATAAATTTAAACAAGCTTCACTGTTATTTTGAATTGCTAAATCAACAAGTGGGGAAAATTGTTTAATATTAGCTATTGCTAATAACCAAGCTAATGTTACCTCATCATTAAAACGTATAGCCTCAGATATATGATAATTAGTGTGACTACGTAAGGAAGGACTAAAGTTACCTGTTACTCTTATTGTAAGTAACCCACTTGGAATAGCCATCATTAAAAATATTACCCAAGCACTAATTAAAGGTTTAACTATCGGACTGTTTGGATCCTCATTAGTTGATGTTTTTTTAAGAAATTTATTTTTTAATAGTACTACTAACCCTACTATACCTAAAATTAGTATCCAACCTAAAAAAAGTCTTTCCCATAATACTGGTGGACGAGGGTTTGTATCTGGATTAAATATTGATGGACGGGGAAGGTAAAGTAATGAGAGGTAAAGGCTTATTGCCATAGCCCCTATACTAATAAGTAATGATTTTAGAGCAATTAAAACAGTAAGTTTATTTTTAGTCATGATATGTTCCAATGTCTTTGATTTACATAGGTAGTTTAATTGTAATGGCTTTGTTTTTTTGGTAAATACAGATTCTACTATAAAATAAGTTACTAATGGGAATGATTTCTTTTGCCGAGAAAGTTGAAATTTATAGGAAGAGTATGTTAATTTGCACCAGATTAGTTAAAAATAAAGGATGTTTAGCTAATCTATTTGGTCGTCAAAGCTTTTATTTAACCGTAAGACAATAGATCTAAAACAAAAAAAGTAGAACTATAGTCTAATATTTTGTGGGCTGAAGGTGAAATTTTAATGAAAGAATGTCCGTTATGTACTTTTTGTTTTGAAGATAATGTTTCACTGTGCCCTAATGATGGTAACAAACTTATTTTTTCTAGACATGGCTCGCGGATGATTTTAGATAAATATCGTCTAGATTCTTTAATTGGCCATGGTCGAATGGGAACTGTTTATCGTGCTACTCAAGTTGTATTAATGCGAGAAGTAGCTGTTAAAGTCTTATCAACACAATTATTTAATAACACTAATGCTGTTAATCGCTTTCGTACAGAAGCTCTAGCTGTTGCACGCCTAGATCATCCTAATATTATTAAGATCTATGACTATGGTACTTTGCCAACAGGTGGCGCATATATGGCAATGAAGCTCTTAAAAGGCTATCCATTAGCTCAAGAAATGGCTTTTTTACGACAAATGCCCTTTATGCGTATCTTAAGAATTATGCAGCAAATTTGTCTTGGAATTTCTGTTGCACATGAAAACCATGTTGTTCATTGTGACTTAAGACCAGACAATATTATTTTAGATAGTGTTGATGGACAAGAATTAATACAAATAGTTGATTTTGGACTTGCTCGCTTAAGAGAAATTTCTAATAGTGGGACTCTTTATTCTGTCCATACTGGTACAGCTGAAGGCGCTCCTTCTTATATGTCACCAGAACAATGTTTAGGAGAAAAACTTTATTATACGTCTGATATTTATAGTCTAGGAGTAATACTCTATCAAATGCTTACAGGGGTAGTACCTTTTGATAGCCCAATAGGTGCAGATGTAGCATTACAACATATTAAAACACCACCACCTCAACCTTCAATAATTCGCCAATGTGTTACACCTCAGTTAGATCAAATAGTGACAAAAGCTTTAGCAAAATCACAAAAACAACGTTTCCAATCAGCAATGTTATTATTTGAAGCTCTTGAACCAGCACTTAAAGAAAGCGAAGAAATATATCTTGCAGCAATGGAAAGGCTTAACCGGCCTAAAAGACCTACTATGGGGTTAGATAAAAATACAAACCCATTAGACCCAGAAATGCTAGAACTAGTAAAAGATTCACTAGGAAAAGTAGATAGAGAATCTAATGTAACATCTCCATTAGCTGCACCTCCTTTTAAGATGCCAGAACCTGTTACAACCAGTAACCCAGAATTTTCCAAAATAATAACCTTAGTAGTAGATGATGATGTGGATATATTAGAAACTTTTACTGCAATTTTTGAGAGTATTGGCGCTCAAATTATTACTGCTCTTGATGGTGAAGATGCTTGGAGAAAAATACAACAGGTACGCCCACACCTAATTATTTCTGATATCATTATGCCTAATGTAGATGGATGGCAACTTTTCTTTCGTTGTAAAGTAGATCCAGCTTTAGCAGAAATACCATTTATTTTTATTACTGGACGCGATATTGAAGAAGAAAAAGTTGTTGCCCTAGAACAAGGCGCAGAAGATTATTGGATTAAGCCTTTTGTAGTACTTGAAATTACTGTTCGTCTAAAACGTTTATTAAAACGTATTAACAAAAGCTTAGCTTAAAGTCATTAAACACAATAAATTACAATTATAAGAATTTAAGACAAAAGAGGGCGAACGGTTCGCCCCTTGTATTAAAATTAATATCTTGAAATACTAACGTGCTGCTTTTCTTAACTCTTGAAGCTTTTTAACTAATTCAATAGCTATTTTAGGAGAAGCTGAACGACCATCACCCGCAATTATTTTACCACTCGCAATAACTATCCCTTTTTTAGCGTGTTTTAGATTAAAAGTATAATCAAAAGTAAATACAGGACGGTCAATTACAAGCTGTAAATCTGACCCTGACCAATTATCTACCACTGACAAACCTTGTGCTTGAAACTCTTTACTATTAAGTAGGTCAGCTTGAAAGAAATCTATATTAAAAAACTTGGTCTTAGAGTAAACAGACATAGTTTGTGAAACACTAAGTAAAGCCGCAGGACTGTTTATATTAGCTACTTGATCATAACCTGATACAATAGGCACTTGACTATTTATTCTAGGAGTTTGACTAAGCTCTATCACATTAGTTAGGTTAACAGTATTTGGTAAGTTTGCTGTAGAAATAGGGGTTTGACTTGTGCTAGCAACCCGTAAGTTATTATTAATTGTTTGACAAGGGATATGTTGGCCTAAGTTTAGTTCTTGTACTAAATCCCCAAAGTATTTTTCCCAGCCATCTCGCTTAAATCCACCATTAGCTACTAATAATTGACTATAACCTAGTGCAGAGAGACGAGAGCTAGTACGTAATCTAGCTTGAAATTCATCTAGATTTAGAGTTGCTTCAGCGGCTGCTAAAGGTAATGATAACTCACCTTCAAAACGTTTAGCTAAAGCATTAATAGGTTCATTCTGGACATTACCGCTTAATTTCCCACCAGTTTTTTCTATTGCTTGACGAAATCTTTCTTGATCCTGCTCTAAGAGTTTATCCATTTGATCTTGTGTTGGATAAATAGCTAAAGCTTTTTCTACTAAAAAGTAGCGGTTATTATTACGACTAGCTGAGTTTAGTTCTGCTTGAAGTGTTGAACGCATATCATCACGAAAATATTTCATTCCAGCAAAATGACAACTCATACAAGACCGACCATTATGAATAACAGGATCTTCAGGGGAACTACGATCAGCAACAATTTCTATAGGAGCAATATCAATTCTCTTGCCATGATTATCAGCTAAAAAATAAGCTTGCATTCCATTTGGTAAGTTAAAAATAGCTTCTCCACCAGCAGCAGTAAGGGTTAGAGGAGAACTAAAAATATTTTGGTTATCTAGACTACTCTTAAAATCATAGCTTCGCCAATAAGCACCATGTGCAGATGAATGACGCTCTACAATACGGTTATTTTGTGATACTCCACTATTACGTATTCCAGCACGAACCATATTTCTTTCTTCTCTTAAATTACGAACAACATCTACACCTAAGGTTTTTTCTAGCTCTGTAATATTATTAGGTAGATTAAGTATATTATGGTAGAGAGGTGGTATAGAAGCATTTGTTACAAACCAGTCTGCTCGAATATAAGGAATCTCTGCCCCAGAAAGATTCTTAATCACATCATTAGCTGGAACTCTTACAGCATAAGGATAAACCGATAAAATTACTCTCCAAGTATCTGCTGTCCAATTAAAATCTCTTAGGTCAATACGCAGTAGGGTTTTTTCTGCATTAATTGGTTTAGGTATAGAAATTTCTCTATGCCAAGATAAACTATTAATTAGCTTTGCTAGCCCTATACGGTATTCTTCTAGTTCACTTTCTGAAGTATTAGCATTTTTTAGATGAGCAATACTAAAGTAACGTAAGTAGAAACGAGAACGCTCTGATGCTTTCTCTAAGTCTTGCTCAATAGCTGCAAGATTTGTAGACTCAGCAGTAAATTTTTTAGTAGAAACTTCTTTATCTAGTTGATTTACTTCTGCTTGCTCCCAGGTAGGTGCACCCGCTAGAACCCAGCTACGCAATATAGCTTTGTCTTTATCAGAAAGCGGAGGTTTGCCTAGTGGCATAGCATTACTTTCTACAACCTTAAGTAATAAAGAATTACTATCACTAGGGATTATGGTTTTATTACTAATTAAGCGAGCATAGTTTAAGACAAAAATATTTTTTACTGCCACCCCGTTAAGACCATGACAGGAAAAACAATTTTTATTTAGTATCTCTTTGGTTTGTTGTGCTAGCTCAAAACTATTTGTATTAGTTTGAGTAGTTTGACTAGTTTCATTTGCTTGAGTTGGAGCAATTACAAATAAACTAACACCTAAGCAAATAGCCATAAATAGCAAAATTGATGAGTTAGTAAGCTTAATCTTATATTGGTTAGTCATTTTAGGCAAAAACATACCCTATCACCTCACATTAGGTAATTAATCAAAATTAGGTTTTAGATTGGTTTTTTAGGGAATGTAATAAGAAAAAAAACTTGCAGAAATAATTTCTTTTTCTGGAAGTTTATTTTTTTACTAGTTTTTTAGCTACACTCATAGAAATATATGCAGCAGGTTGAGGATATTGGATTTTCCAACGGCCTTCTTCTTTGACTAGCTTATAAGTTATTGTGTCTGAAGTAGCCGCAAATGTTTCAAGTTTACCTTCAAATAGTTTACCTACTCTTGTATAAACTACAGCAATAGTGGCCTCATCTTCAGCTTGTATAGAGTTAACAACCTTATAGTCTGATATTACATAAGCATCTGTTTCTAATGTTACTTCCCAAATAACATAAGGAATAACCTCTTGGAACTTATCAAGACTAGTACGAGCACCATTAAAATCTGCCTGACAAAAAGCTTGTATTGTATCTTCAGGTGTAAAATTATCCTTTGCATCAGTAACAGGAGTTGTAGTTGTTAAAGGACTAGGTTCTGGGCTAGGAGAGGCGGTTGGTACTGACAAAATAGTAATTTGTGGTTGTGGAGTAGTATTTTGAGCACAACCTAAATTAAATATACTGGCACAAATAATAAAAAGTAATAATCTTTTAGTCATAAGTCTCCTGCAAGGAAACCCACGGCTTTAGTCGTGGGAGGAATTGCAGTCTTGCTTTGTGCTAAGTAAGAATAAGAATAACCATCGCAAGAATGCAAGAGTTTGAAATACTTGTGGTTAATGCCTTGGATAGTAGTTTTGTCACATGTAATATTGAAAGAACCAGTAGCCCTAACAGCAACCTTACCTGTATAAATACCTGTCTTTTTCCCACTGCTAACAACAGCACGAGCAATATCACCAGTAGAAAAGCCAAAAAATTGCTTCCCAGCTTTAGGTTTTGTACGTTGGAAGCCAAATTTATCCATTAAGCACATTTGCCTAGAACCGTGCCCAGTAGCCTTTATTTCCAATACATTAATTTTATCAATATCTACTTTTAGCTGTGGGGTACTATTGCCAACACAAGCAGCGTCTATCCAATGTGCTTTAGGTAAGTTTTGCTTTGTGCGGTTGTATTTAGTTAGTCCGCCTGAACCGGTTTCTAAAGGCAGACCTGTAGTTTTTAGCTTGCCCAATAATGCCCACCTTGTTGTATTTACTGCTGCTGCGTCCTTTAATGGCAGTCTAGCTTGTGCTTGAACTTTTGGAAAACCAAATTCAGTAGCAGTTTTAGTACCCTTCTTTAAGTTGCACCTCTCACAAGCTAAAGTTAGGTTTGTTACGCTATT
>Ga0075163_10003600_pt1 | contig 20822 bp, 22 predicted proteins | sample JI1023141ADNA_FD_71478 | JGI IMG/M metagenome (GOLD analysis project Ga0075163, IMG submission 71478) | Wastewater effluent complex algal communities from Wisconsin, to seasonally profile nutrient transformation and Carbon sequestration -... | ecosystem: Engineered > WWTP > Effluent > Algae... | reverse complement strand
GTCACCAACAACCACGTCGTCGCCGCCGGGACTGAATTCCGCGTCGTGCTGTCGGATCGCCGCGAGTTCCCCGCGACCCTGGTGATGGCAGACGCACGCACCGACCTTGCCGTGCTGAAGATCGATCCCAAGGGCGAGAAGCTGCCGACACTGGATTTCGCGGATACGCGCGGCGTGCAGGTCGGCGACCTGGTGCTGGCGATCGGCAACCCGTTCGGCGTTGGCCAGACGGTCACCAGCGGCATCGTTTCGGCGCTGGCCCGCACGGATGTCGGCACGTCGGACTATGAGTTCTTCATCCAGACGGACGCCTCGATCAACCCCGGCAACTCCGGCGGCGCGCTGGTCGACATGCGCGGACGTCTCGTTGGCGTGAACTCGATGATCTATTCGAAGGACGGCGGCTCCAACGGCATTGGCTTCGCCATTCCCTCAGAGATGGTGAAGCGCGTCGTTGATGCCGCGATGAATGGCGGCACGCTGATCCGGCCATGGCTCGGCGCGAAAGGTGATGTCGTGACCGGCGCCGTGGCGCAGTCGCTCGGCCTCGACCGGCCGAAGGGCGTGCTGGTTGCGGAAATCTTTCCGAGCGGTCCTGCCGAGAAGGCCGGCCTCAAACGTGGCGACGTCGTGTTGTCGATCGACGGGCGCGATGTCTATGACGACAAGGGCATGAAGTTCATCGCGGCGACGAAAGCCATAGGCGAGAATCTCAACCTGCGCGTGCTGAGCGCCGGGAAAGAGAAACTGCTGCAGGTGAAACTCGCGGCGCCTCCGGGTGCACGTGAGACGGAGCTGAAGCTGATCGACGGCAAGAACCCGTTCGCGGGCGCCGAAGTAGGCGACCTGTCGCCGGCGTTGGCGGAAGAGATCGGCCGCGATCCCTTTGCAACCGGCGTTCTGGTGAACCGGGTCTATCGCCGGTCGTACGCCGCGCAGCTGGGCCTGCAGCCGGGTGATATCCTGCGCGAGGTCAATGGCGCGAAGATCAACACGACCAAGGACCTCGATGCCGCGATCAAGAGATCGGAAACCGGCGACGGCGTCTGGCGTCTGGCCATTGAGCGCAATGGCCGCAGGTCCGAGTTGACGATCCGGGTCTGATCGAAGCTTTCGGCGAACCGCCACCTTTCCCCGGACAGGAAGGCGACAGGCGACATGCGCGTATGGCCCGGATAGACTGGGCCATACACTTTTCGGAACCCTGACGCCGTGACTGATCTGTTCCAATCCGCTGGCCTTGAAGGTGACGCGCCGCGTCCGCTGGCCGATATCCTGCGGCCCGAGCAGATCGAGGATGTGGTTGGGCAGGAGCACCTGCTGGGGCCTGCCGGCCCTATCGGGCGGATGCTGGGCCAGGGGCGGATGGCGAGCCTGGTGCTGTGGGGACCTCCAGGCGTTGGCAAGACCACCATCGCGCGGCTGCTGGCGAAACGTGCGGGTCTGGAATTCGAACAGCTTTCGGCGATCTTCTCAGGCGTGAAGGATTTGCGGGCGGCGTTTGACCGCGCCGAAGGTCGACGCGCCAGCGGCAAGGGCACGCTGCTGTTCGTGGATGAGATCCATCGCTTCAACCGGGCGCAGCAGGACGGCTTCCTGCCGTTCGTGGAGCGCGGCGTTGTCACGCTTATCGGTGCGACGACCGAGAATCCAAGTTTCGAGCTCAACGGTGCTCTGCTGTCGCGGACGCAGGTGATGGTGCTGAAGCGCCTGGATGAAGCGGCGCTGGAGAAGCTGCTGGCGCGGGCCGAGGCGCACATGGGGAAGCCCGCGCCGCTGACGGCCGGTGCGCGTGCAGCGCTGATGGCGATGGCGGATGGGGACGGACGTTACTTCCTCAACCTGCTGGAGGAAGTGTTCGCATCCGACACCGGCAAGCCGATAGACGAAGCGGCGCTGGTGGAGACCCTGCAGAAGCGCGCGCCGGCTTACGACAAGGATCGCGAGGAGCACTACAATCTGATCTCGGCGCTGCACAAAGCGGTGCGCGGGTCGGATCCGGATGCGGCGCTCTACTGGTTTTGCCGGATGCTTGAGGGCGGCGAGGATCCGCTGTTCCTGGCGCGGCGGATGGTGCGGATGGCGAGCGAGGATGTCGGCCTCGCTGATCCCACGGCGTTGATGATCTGCAACGAAGCGGTGGCGGCGTATGAGCGGCTGGGCACACCGGAAGGCGAACTGGCGCTGGCGCAGGCGGTGATTCACCTCGCGACGGCGCCCAAGTCGAACGCGGCGTATCTGGCTTATGGGGCGGCGCGTCAGGCGGCGCGGGAGACGGGGTCGCTGATGCCGCCTTCACACATTCTCAATGCGCCCACCAAGATGATGAAGTCGCTCGGCTATGGCGCGGGTTATGCCTACGACCATGACGCCGAGGGCGGCTTCTCCGGCCAGAACTATTTCCCGGACGGCATGGAGCGCCGGAGTTTCTATCAGCCCAAGGGCGCAGGCCGCGAAGGGCCGATACGCGAGAATCTGGAGCGATGGGCCGACATTCGCCGTCAGAAGGCACAGGGCGAAAAGCCCGCCCGGCCCGCGAAGGGCAAGGCGGACAAGAGCTGATGCGACGCCCGATGATCGAACGCGCACCGCCATTGTCGGACGCTGACCGCGACTTTGTCCGCGCGCTGGTGATCCACGAGGACGAGGCTGTGCTGGCATTCAACAAGCCGGCGGGCTTGGCCGTGCAGACGCGCAATCCCGATGACCGCACGCTGGACATGCTGCTGGGCGCGTTCGCCAAGTCCAACGGCAAGCGGCCGCGCCTGGTGCACAGGCTTGATGCGCAGACATCCGGCGTGATCCTGGCGGCGAAGACGCAGCCGGCGGCGGCGGACTTGAGCGCGGCGTTCGCAGGTCGCGATGTCTACAAGACGTATGTGGCGGTGGTCTCCGGTACGGCGTTCAAGGACAAGGCGGGCGTGATCGAAATTCCGCTGTCGCGCTATCGCCCGAAGCCGGAGCTGGAGCTGATGCGGGCGGCGCGACCGTCCGACGAGAAGCCGCAGGCTGCGCTGACGCGCTATCGGGTCATCGCCTCTGCCGGCTCCACGCACTTGCTGTCGCTGAGCCCCGAAACGGGGCGGATGCACCAGCTGCGGGCGCATTTGTCGCTGACAGGCCACCCGATCCTGGGCGACCCCTATTATGGCGGGGCCAGCACGCTGAAAGGCGAGCCGGTAGGCCGCCTTATGCTGCACGCCCAGCATATCGCAGCGCCGCACCCCTCGGGCGGCCGTTTCAGCCTGTATGCGGGGGAGCCAGCCGATTTCGAGGCCCTGCTCGCCCGTGCGGGGCTCGATCTGGCCAGCCGAGCCGGTTGAGGGTATGTGACGGCCATAATGTTCAACTTCCTCCTAGTCGCGATTGGCGGCGCCGCTGGCGCGTCGGCCCGCTACGGCCTGTCGCTGGCAATGGCCGCGCGGTCGGAGGCGTGGCCGTGGGCGACGTTCACCATCAATGTTGCCGGAAGCCTGCTGATCGGCGCGCTGGGCGGCTGGCTGGCCACGCGCGGGGACGCCGGGGAGCCGTGGCGGCTTCTGCTCGGCGTTGGCGTGCTGGGCGGGTTTACGACGTTCTCGGCGTACTCGCTTGAGACGGTTCGGCTGATCGAGCGCGGTGATTATGCCGGCGCGGCGATCTATTCGGCGGGCTCGGTGATTGCGGGCCTTGTTGCAGTTGGCGTGGGCCTGGCGCTCGCGAAGCGGGTGTTGGGATGAGCTGGAACCAGGGACAGGTCGTCAACCTGCCGGTCGAGGAAGACGAGAACGACACGCGGCTGGACCGCTGGCTGAAGCGCAAATTCCATGGCCTGACGCAGGGCCAGATCGAGAAGGCGCTGCGCAAAGGAGAGATCCGCGTCGATGGCGCGCGGGCGAAATCCAACACGCGTCTGCTGTACGGACAGAGCGTGCGCGTGCCGCCGATGACGGCGCCCGAGGACGATGACAGGCCGCGGCCGGAAGCAGCGCGTGTGAAATCGTCCGACGCAGACATGATGCGCTCTCTGGTGATCTATGAGGACGACACGATCATCGCGCTGAACAAGCCGATGGGTCTTGCGGTGCAAGGCGGCACAGGAACGACGCGCCACATCGATGCGCTGTCGCGCGCGCTGGTGGATGACCAGGCCGAGAAGCCGCGTCTGGTGCACCGGCTGGATCGGGACACGTCGGGCGTTCTTGTGCTGGCGAAGACGCTGCCGGCGGCGAACCGGCTGGGCGATCTGTTCAAGTCGCGCACGCTGGAGAAAATCTACTGGGCCGTGACTATCGGCGTGCCGCATCCGCAGAACGGCGAGATCCGCGGCTACATGATCAAGTCGACGGGCCCGGGCGACGACAAAGAGAAAATGCGGTCTGCTGAGCAGAGCGAAAAAGGCGCTGTTCACGCAGTGACGCAATACACCATCGTGCAGAACGCGGGACAGAAGGCTGCCTGGGTTGCGCTGAAGCCGGAGACGGGACGCACGCACCAGCTGCGCTTCCACATGGCCAGCATCGGTTGCGCGATTGTCGGCGACTACAAATATACCTGCGACCGGCCTGCTCCCAGCGGCCTTGCCGATGGGCTGCACCTGCATGCCCGCGCCATTCGCCTGCCCCAGCCCAAGGGCGGCGCGCCGATCGAAATCTTCGCTGACCTGCCGCAGCACATGGAAGCCACCTTCCAGGTGCTGGGCTTTGATGCGCGGCATGCCAAGGATCCTTTCTTCAACCTGAAGAAGATCCGCCGCAGATGAGCGGGCGCCTCGCGATTTTCGACATTGACGGCACGCTGGTGGATAGCCGGCAGCTGATACATGACGCGATGCTGCACGCTTATGATCGCTGCGGCCTTGGCGATCCGGGATTTGACCGCATCCGCCATGTGATCGGTCTCGGCCTGCGGCAGGCGTTCATGACGCTGGAGCCGGACGCGGCCGAGGATGACATATCGGCGCTGGAGAAGGCCTATGTCGAAGCGTTCGTGATCCTGCGGGAAACCGATGGGGGGCGTGAGCCGATGTATGCCGGCGCGCGTGAGTTGCTGGAGAGCCTGCGAAGCGATGGCTGGATGCTTGGCGTCGCCACGGGCAAGTCGCGACGGGGCGTCACCAACATCTTCAAGCAGCACGATCTGGACCTGCTGTTTCACGCCAGTGTCTGCGCGGACGACGGGCCGGGAAAGCCGGATCCGTTCATGGTGATGGAGAATCTTCGGACGCTGAAATTTGCCCCCCATACGGCGGTCATGATCGGTGATGCAACGCATGACATGCGGATGGCGCGTGCGGCCGGCGTGCGTGCGCTGGGCGTGTCGTGGGGATTCGCCAATGAGGCCGAAATTCGCGATAGCGGCGCGCATGACGTGCACCATGATTTCGCGACACTGCGAGACGCGCTCTACGCCTTCTCGCCGGAGGTTGAGGCGTGAACCACGTCAAGGGCGAGGCTGATCAGCGGCCGAAGCGCTTCTATTCGCAGGTCGATGTCGCGCGCGCTGAGGACAAGTGGACGGTGGCATTGGACGGCAAGCTGCTGCGCACGCCGGAGAAGCATGCTCTGGCGCTGCCGGCCGAGCCGCTGGCGCACGTCGTCGCCGATGAGTGGCGCGCGCAGGCCGAGCGGATCGACCTGCAGTCCATGTTCAACACACGCATGGCCAACGTGGCGATCGACCGCGCGCCAGCTTTGCGAGCCGAACTGGCCGAGGAAGCGGCGCGGTATGCCGTAACCGACCTCGTCTGCCATCTGGCCGAGAAGCCCGACGCGCTGCGGGCGCGACAGGACGCGGCGTGGGGTCCTCTGCGGCAGTGGGCGGCCGACGAGATGGGCGTGCGGCTGATTGCAGTTGAGGGGATTATCGCGGCGGAGCAGCCAGAGGCATCCATCGACGCGGTAAAGCGGCACGGGATGTCGCTGGATGATTTTCGGCTGACGGCGCTGGTGCACGCGGTGGCGCTGTTCGGATCGGCGGTGATCGGGCTGGCGGTTGAACGGCGGCGTATCCGCGGGGCGGACGCCCATGACATCTCCCGCATCGACGAAGAGTTCCAGATCGAGCAGTGGGGCGAGGACGCCGAGGCCAGGCGCTTTGCCGAGCGCAGCCGGGCCGAAGCGCAGGCGCTCGATCTGTGGTTTGATGCGCTTGCCATCTAGGCGCCATCTTGTTGCGATCAGGCTGACGCCATGAAGCTTCGCGTGGCCGCTTTTGCCGTTTGTCTTGCAGTTGGCGTTCCGGCCGCGTGGGCTGAGGGTCGGCAGTTCGAGCGCGAGGATTATGAGCGATTTTTCGCTCCCGGTCGTTTCGCCAGCCATTCGACCTACTACGCCAGCGACGGCCTTCTTGAGGTGCTCGAGCGCCGGACGATCAGCGTGGCCGGGCAGCACATGCTGGAGCAGTCGGTGCGCTCGCTGGACATCTCCAACAACTATGACGAGGGCAGTGAGTATCCCTACTACAAGATCGAGGCGCACAGCGTGGACCAGATGTTGTGGGACGATCGTCGCAAGGCCTATCTCTACGAATATTCGAACGCCGATTTCGACACCAACGACTCAGTCGTGTGGGAGTCGCACGACACCAGGATCGACATTTCGCCCGATGATCGAAAGGGCGGCGAGATGCATGCGTTCTACAATGCCGCCGACCGGCGGCTGGGGCGTGATGTGAGGGCGCTGGACGATCAGTATCGCGCTGACGTTGTCGGCATGTGGAGCTGGAGTTGCGTTTACATCTCCGACAGCCTGTTTGAAGTTGAATGCGTCGCCACGCACCAGCCCTCGCAGCGCGAGGAAGTGTTCTTCTATCGCCGGATCGACCTAGTCGGCTGACGGCCCGAAGATGAACGGAAACCTGAAACATCTGTTCAGGTTGGGTTCCGTCTCGGGCTGGCAATGTTCCCGACATGAGCAAACACCTCAGAACTTTGTGGACCTCCGCCGCAGCGCTGGCTGCGTCCGTGGTCCTCGTGTCGACCTCGGCTGTCGCCCAGGCCCCCGCTCCGCTGAAGGTTCCCCAGGCCGAAGCGCAGCTGGCTGGCGGACCGGGATCTCAGGAGCCGGATTTTTGGGGGCGTGGTGACGATCGCCGGGGCGATGATCGGCGCTATGATGACCGCGATGACCGTCGCAACGACGACTGGCGCCGCCGGGAGCGGGTCGACTTCCAGGTTGCGCAGGCCACATGCTCGCGCGCGGCCATCCAGGAGGTCTGGAGCCGTGGCCAGTACTCCGCCCAGTATGAAGGCGGGCCGAAACTGGTCGAGGGCCGGTATGGCTACGAGCTTCGCGGCCGCATCCGGATCCACGACCGGAAGGGCATCTGGACGCGCGACTCGATCTGCGAACTGCGCCGTGGCGAAGCGTCTGAATTCATCATCCTGAGATAGGACCTCAGGTTCGTCCTGCGGCGCCCGTTCCTGGAGATCAGGAGCGGGCGGTCTGCGTTTGAGTGTTATTTGTAGCCAAGCAATTCGCGCAGGCCCGGGGCGGCGTAGTTGACTAGCGCCTTCTGGGTGTCGGGGAGTTCGTCCGGCAGCGGAAGTTCGTCTCCGGCGAGGTTTTCGCGAGCCGTGCTGGATTGCTTGCGATCCGAGCCGATGATGGCGCGCTCGCGCCAGTCAGCCAGCGTGTCGATGCGCTTCACATGGGCGACCATCTCTTCATAGCGATAGAGCTTTGTGGTCGTACCGATCCAGGCGGCGGCGTTGTAGCGGAAGATTTCCTCGAGTCCCGGCGCCTTCGGGCAATGGGCCGGCGCGTGTCCGCGCGGGGGGGCAGCCCGCCTAGTTTGCGGGCTTGGTCAGCACGAACTGGCCGACATCGACCCGGCCGGTGCTGAAGCCCGCTTCGCAGTAGGCGAGATAGTAAAGCCAGAGGCGGCGGAACCGCTCGTCGAACTCGGGGCCCTTGATGTCGTCCCAGGCAAGGTCGAAGCGCCTGGCCCAGAGATTCACGGTGCGCGCATAGGAGGCGCCGAACATGGCGTCGATCTCGAAGCCGAGGCCGGCGCGGGCGGTTTCCTCGCGCAGGCGCGCAATGGACGGGAGCATGCCGCCCGGGAAAATGTAGATCTGGATGAAGTCGGGACGGCGGCGATAGTTCTCGAACTCGTGGTCTTCGATGGTGATGATCTGCAGCGCAGCGCGGCCTCCGGGCTTCAGCACTTCGGCGATCTTGCCGAAATAGCCGGGCCAGTATTTCTCGCCGACAGCTTCGAACATCTCGATGGAGGCGACGGCGTCGTACTGGCCCTTGATGTCGCGATAGTCACACATCTGGATGTCGACCAGGTCGGAGAGCCCGGCGGCGGCGATGCGTTTCACCGCCCAATCATGCTGGGCGTCGGAGATGGTGACGGAGGTGACGCGCGCGCCGAATTCCCTCGCCGCGATTTCCGCGAAGCCGCCCCAGCCGGAGCCGATCTCCAGCACGTGCTGGCCGGGCTTGAGCTGGAGGTTGCGGACGATGGAGCGATACTTGGCGATCTGCGCGTCTTCCAGCGACTGATCGTCTGACGCGAAAATCGCAGACGAGTAGGTCATCGAGGGGTCGAGCCATTTGGCGTAGTAGGCGTTGCCGAGATCGTAGTGCGCCAGGATGTTGCGCTTGGATCCACGTTTGGTGTTTGCGCGGCGTTTGTGCTGGAAGAGATTCTGGAAGCGCGCGAGCCACCCGCCGATGGCGAGTTTTCCGGCGTCGTGGAAATTGACGGTGAAGTATTCCAGCACAGCTGCGAGCGAAGGCGTGTCAAACTCTTCGCCCATGAAGGCTTCAGCAAAGCCGACATCGCCGCGCGAGAGAACGCGGCGCGCGAACTTCAGGTTGTGGACGATGATCTCGCCGTGCGGGCCCGGTTCTGATCCGACGAAGCGCAGCGTGCGCCCATCCGGCAGCGTCATGTCGAGGCTGCCCTTCTTCAGGCGCGTGAGCATGAAGGCGGTAAGACGGAGGCTGGCAGGCAGGCCGTGCAGCTTGCCAAGATCCTGTGGGCCGATGCTGACGACCATCCTGTCGAGGCGGGTCATGCGCGTTTCCTCGGTTTGTCGGCGAACGGTGCAGCCGACGTCTTCGGCCGCACCAGCGTTGTACGCTCGGCTCGCTGCTGCGGTTTGATATGATAGCGCGCGCCCCGAACGAAAAGCATCAGGGCTTGCCAGTGGATGGCGAACATGACGCCGAGGCCGGAAAGCGGCAATTCGATCAACCAGCGGGCGATCGCGGCACCGGACAATTCACGCGGCCGGGCTAGGAGGCTGGCGACGTGGCTGCGGCCTTCGGCGCTTGTGTTTTCAACAATCAGCTCCATGCGGGCGTCCGTCTGCCGCAGGGTAAAACGATAGTCGCCACTGACGTCAAAGAACGGAGATACGAAGAACGCCTTCTCCGCGCTCTGACTCGGCTCGACGGGATCTAACGCGCAGACGTAGGCGTGGGTTTCGCCGAATGTGTTGTGGACCTCATAGATCACGCCACGCAGGTCGCCTGACGGACCGTGGCCGTACCAGATCGAGATTGGAGCAAAGCCGACGCCCAGAACCCGCGGAAAGGTAACGAGGCGAATGACACCGCCATGAAGTTCAACGCCCGCTTCGGCATAGCGCGTTTCGGCCCAGCTGCGAAGCGAGGATCCCTCGCGGCGATCGCCGTGATCTTGCGGGTGGAATGCGATCGCGTTGAAGCGGTTGATCGAAAAAAGGCGCGACATACGCGCGGCGGCTTCGAGACGATCAATGTCGATCTCGAGCATGGCGATGCGATAGGAAAATGCGCGGCGGAAGGGTTTCTCGCGCACATGGGCTGTGCGGCCGACCCAGAGCCGGGCGGCAGTTTGCTGGTTTGCGATGGGTGCGATTGCCGTCACCGAGCGACCGCGTCGCGCTGTACGTCCGTGATGTGTGCGTTGGGGGACACGGCAGACGCGAAGGCGTGGCGGTGCTGCAGCGTGGGCTCCCACGGCACGGCGCCGCCGAGCCCGTAGGCAGCTTCGAGGCCGGTGCGCAGGCCGGCTTCATGGAAGCCATCGCCCAGCCATGAGCCGGCGAAGAACAGGCCGTTCTGACCCTGGAGGCGCGTGAGCGAGCGGCGCGCGGCAGCCGAGGGGGCGTCGTACATCGGATGGTCGAATTCATAGACGCCGAAGGTCTTGTCCTTCGCCGGCTCGCGCGGCGGGTTGAGCGTGACAAAGACGGGCTTGTCGCCGGGGATCTTCTGCAGGCGGTTCATCCAGTAGGTAACGCAAACGCGGTTGTCCGGTCCCTTGATGACGTTCCAGGACGCCCAGGCGGCGCGGCGGGCGGGCATCAGCGACGGGTCGCGATGCAGGTAGGCCGTGTTGGGAGCGAAGCGGACAGAGCCGAGCGCCATGCGTTGGTCGTCGTAGGCGGGGTCGAGCATCTCGCGTGACTGGTCGGCGTGGCTGGCGAGGATGGCGGCGTCGAAGATCTGCGAGGGACCGGTGCGTTCCGAAATCTGGATGCGGCCGGAGCCAAGCGGACGGATCGCCTCGATGCGGGCATCCGTACGGATCGATGGTGCGAGGTCGCGCGCAAGGACATCGACATACGCCCGGCTGCCGCCGGCGACCGTGCGCCAGATCGGGCGAACGATGTGCATCAGGCGGTGGTTGTCGAAGAACCGGATGAAGCTGGCGACAGGATATTCCAGCATCAGCTGTTCAGGCGTCGACCAGATCGCGGCGCTCATCGGCAGGAGATAGGCGCGGCGGAAAGACTGCGAGAAGCCGTATGTATCCAGCCAGTCGCCGAGCGATTGATCGGGGATGGCGTCGCCAGTGAGCTGGCGTCGCGCGATGTCGTTGAAGCGGATGATCTCGCCGAGGAGGCCGTGGAAGCCGCGATTGATGAGATTGCGCTTCCAGGCGAACAGGCCCCACGGGTCGGACGACCATTCAAAGCCATCGGGATCTGAGACCGCGAAGCTCATGTCCGTGGCGACGGTGTTCACGCCGATATGGTTCAGCAGCGCAGTGAAGTTGGGATAGTTCGGGCGGTTGAAGCAGATGAAGCCGATATCGACGGACAAGGGCGCGCCATCATAATCGACATCGACTGTCCATGCGTGGCCGCCGACGCGTGGGGCGCGTTCGTAGATCACGACATCTGCGCTCTGGCGCAACGCCCAGGCGGCGCCGAGGCCCGCCACGCCGCTGCCTATGACGGCGATCCGTTTGCGCTTCGCGATCATGCGGACTGTTCCTGTTGAGGTGATTTGATGCCGATGCCGTATACATCGAGGGCGCGCTTGCGGGCGAAGGCGTGGTCGATGATGGGCGCGGGATACGTCTTGCCGAGTGTGACGCCGGCTTCATCGAGAACACCAGCCGGAGCATCCCACGGCTGATGTATGTGCTTGGCGGGCAATTTGCCGAGTTCAGGAACCCATTGGCGCACATAGTCGCCATCAGGATCGAATTTCACACCCTGCAGCATCGGGCTGAAGACGCGAAAGTATGGCGCAGCGTCTGCGCCAGTGCCGGCTGTCCATTGCCAGCCGTTGGCGTTGTTGGCTTCGTCGGCATCGACCAGCGTATCCCAGAACCATTGCTCGCCCTTGCGCCAATGCACAAGCAGATGCTTGGCCAGGAAAGAGGCGACGATCATGCGGACGCGGTTGTGCATGAAGCCGGTCTGCCAGAGCTGGCGCATGCCGGCGTCAACGATAGGATAGCCGGTGTGGCCGGTCCGCCAGGCGGTGAGCTCGGCCTTGGTGCCGGTGCGCCAGCTCACATCCTCGAACTGGCGGCGCCAGGAGAGCTGGCCCATCTGGGGGTCATGGTAGAGCAGGTGATGGGAGAAATCGCGCCAAGCCAGTTCGGAGAGAAACTTCTGGATGTCGCGCGCGGGCGCAGTACCTGACTCCTGCGCCATTGATGCGGCGCGCCAGATCTGCGCGGGGCCGATCTCGCCGAAGTGGAGATGCGGAGAGAGACGCGAGGTCTGGTCGTGGTCGGGACGGTCGCGGCCTTCAGCGTAACCTTCGACGATATCCTTCAGGAAATCGCGCAGGCGCTTGCGGGCAGCCATCTCGCCGGGCGTCCATGTTTCCGCGAGGCCGGTGGACCAGTCGGGCTTTGACGGGTGAAGAGTCCAGCCGCCGAGCGCGTCGGACGTCACAGGGTCAAGGCTGTGAAGTTTCGACGGCTCGGCGACTAGTCCGGGGAGGACATAGGATGCCTGGAGCGCTTTCCAGAAGGGAGTGAAGACCTTGTAGCCGTCGCCTGATTGTGTGGTGATCGCGAATGGTTCGACCAGCAGCGAGGCGTTGAAGCTTTCGACCGTGCGGCCATCTGCTTTAAGCGAGGCCTTGATGCGTTCGTCCACCTTGCGAGCGGGGCCGTAGCGGCGATTCCAGAAGACAGAGGCGGGGTTGGTCTCGGCGACAAGTTTCGCGATCTCGGCCTGGGCGGCGCCACGGCGGAGGATCAGCTGGCCGGCCTTGGCCTCGATACGGGCGGCGAGGGCGGCTAGCGACTTGTCGAGCCACCATTTCGAGGCGGCGCCGAGAGGGCGGACGCCCTGGCTCGCCTCGTCGAGGACATAGACCAGCACTAGCGGACGCCCGGTGGCGACGGCAGCGTGCAAACCGGGGTTGTCCGCCAGGCGCAGATCGTCGCGAAACCAGAAAAGGGCGGGGCGATCGGGCAAGGCTGGTCCCAAATGGTTATTTGGGAGGTCTACGCGCGGGGCGGTGGGATGGATCAGGGGAGGCCAAACGAGGGGGTCAGCCGCCCGCCCGGCTCCTGGCATAGGCCTGGGTGCCGGTTGTGATGACGGCGTCGCCGGAGGCGATGTCTTCAGGGGTGTATTGCGGGCCTGATCCCAGCCTGTCGTAGAGCGGGGCGAAGTCAGTATCGACCGTGGCGCGGAAGAGTTCGTCGTAGGACTTGATGACGAAATAGGTCTGCTGGAAATCGTCGATGCGGTAGCTGGTGCGCATGACGCGTTCGAGGTCGAAGCGGATGCGGTTGGGAGACAGGTCTTCGAGGGCGAAGTGTGATTCGTCCGCCGAGGACGAAATGCCCGCGCCGTATATGCGCAGTCCTTTCGGCGTTTCGATCAGGCCGAATTCGACAGTGTACCAGTAGAGCGCCCCAAGGTTCTTCAGACGGCCGAATTTCATCGCCCGCTGACCGCCCTGGCCATAGGCCTGCATGTAGTCGGCGAACACCGGATTGGTAAGCAGGGGCACGTGGCCGAAGACGTCGTGGAAGATGTCCGGCTCTTCGAGATAGTTGAGCTGGTCGCGCGTGCGGATGAACTGGCCCGCGGGGAAGCGGCGGTTGGCGAGGTGGTCGAAGAACACATCGTCAGGCACAAGGCCGGGCACCGCGACGACGGTCCAGCCGGTGAGTTTGTTGAGCTCTTCGTTGACGATCCTGAAATCGGGAATGCCGCCGCGCCCGAGGTCGAGCGCTTTGAGGCCGTCGATCATGGCGGCGTCCGCGCGGCCGGGGAGCAGGGCGGTCTGACGGGCGTAGAGTAGATCCCACACGGCATGCTCGTCCGGCGTGTAGCTGGACCAGTCCTGCTCGATGACGAAATCGTCACGTGTCGAGATGCGTTGGATGCGCGCGGTCATGCGGAGAATGTAGGATGCGGCGGCGGATTCGTCACGGCGCCGGAGCGACGGCCTCAGTGAGCGGTGGCCATCGCGCGGTACATACCGTGATCATCGATTTCGAACAATTCTGGCACCTGCGGATGCTGGACAGGCTCGAGCACTTCGTCGGGCAGGAGATTCTGTTCGGAGACGTAAGCCACGTAATACGAAGCCTCGTTCTCGGCCAGCAGGTGGTAAAAGGGCTGGTTCTTGCGCGGACGGATTTCTTCGGGAATCGACGTGTACCAGTCCTCGCTGTTGGCGAATTCCGGGTCGACATCGAAAATGATCCCGCGGAACGGGAAAAGCCTGTGCCGGACCTGTTGTCCGATGGAGAATTTACCAGCTTTGATCACGTGCCCTCGCCCACGGCGCCCCTGGCCGTTTGAATTGGTCGTTTGCCCCCACACGAAGCGCAAAAACCTCATATGCCCCAGCAAAGCGGGGTTTGTTGCGCCGCGACACCCATTTGGCCCATTCCCGGTGGAGCCGCAACCGGCCCACGCAGTGGAATGACTGTAGCGCGTGCGTTCGCCTGTTATTGGGGCTATGGTGCATGCAACAACTTTACGGATCGCTACATGGCGGAGCCATCTCGCCCGCGTCGCGGCCAACGGCGTGGCGCGCGGTCCAGAGACGGAGCGAGGCTTTACGCTGCGCTGGACCTGGGCACGAACAATTGCAGGCTGCTGATCGCTGAACGCGCTGCGTCAGGCGGGCTGCGCGTGGTTGATTCCTATTCACAGATCGTGCGCCTCGGCGAGGGGCTGGCGAAGACCGGCGAGCTCTCGGAAGCGGCTATGGGACGGGCCATCGAGGCGTTGAAGCGCTGTCTCGACAAGGTGAAGAAGCACAAGCCGGTGGACGCCCGCTACATCGCGACGCAGGCCTGCCGGGCGGCCTCCAACGGGCGCGCCTTCCTGAACGAGGTCAATCGCACCGTGGGTCTGCGGATGGAAACCATCACGCCAAAGGAAGAGGCGAAATATGCGCTGCTCGGGTCGCTGGACCTGATCGACCCCAGCCATGACTTCGCGCTGGTGATCGATATCGGCGGCGGATCGACCGAGCTGTGCTGGGTGGATGCGAAAGCTGCAGCCGAGCGCGGCGTTGATGGCTGCGCCAAGCGGCCGCCAATTCTGGGGTGGGCGTCGTTCCCGGTGGGTGTCGTCACGTTGGCCGAGAGTTTCGAGGACACTGCGCCTGGCTGGTATGACCGCATGGTGGAGCATGTGCGCGGACTGCTGGCGGCCGATGATGCGGCTACCCGGTTCGGTCCGCTGTTTGCAGCCGGGCGTGGGCAGCTGATCGGGAATTCGGGAACGGTGACGTCGCTCGCCGGCGTGCATCTGCGTCTGGAGCGGTATACGCGCTCGGCGGTGGATGGCGTGTGGCTCTCGCGCGAGGATGCGGAAGCGGCGCGCAGACGCCTGCACGACGCCACGCCCGCCCAGCGCGCCGCCGAGCCGTGCATCGGACCCGAGCGCGCCGACCTGGTGCTGGCAGGCTGTGCGATCCTCGATGCCGTGTGGGCGATGTGGCCGGCTGCGCGATTGCGAGTCGGCGATCGTGGGCTGCGCGAAGGAATATTGCTGTCGATGATGCATGGCGGTGGCGCTGCCAGGCCGCGCAAACGACGGCGGAACGGAAAGGGCGCGCCGTCTCAGCAGGCAGTTGCGCCGACCAAGAATGCAGAGGCCCAGTCATGAGCACCGAAGACGCAGAGGGCAAACGCCGTTGGCGCGCGCCAGCCGATGCGCGGGCGCCGGAAGGCGGCCGCACCATGGGCCAGCGCCAGACCGTCAAGAAGAAAAAGCTGAGCAAGTCGTCCCGCGAGTGGGTGGACCGGCAGTTGAACGATCCATATGTGCGGCGCGCCATCGAGGCGGGGTATCGCGCACGGGCGGCCTACAAGCTGAAAGAGATCGACGAGAAGTTCGGGTTGCTGAAGCGCGGCTCGCGGGTGATCGACCTTGGCTGCGCGCCCGGTGGTTGGCTGCAGGTGGCGGTCGAGAAGGGTGCAGCGCGGATTGCGGGCGTCGATCTTCTGCCAGTTGATCCGATGCAGGATGCCACGGTGTTCCTCGGCGACGTGGAAGAGCCGGGCATGGGCGACCGGCTGGTCGCGGCGATCGGCGGGGAGCCGACCATCGTGCTTTCGGACATGGCTGCCGACACGACGGGTCACAAGCAGACCGACCACATCCGCACGGTTCATCTTGCGGAAGTGGCAGCGCGGTTTGCTGTGGCGAATCTGGCGCGCAATGGCGTGTTCGTGGCCAAGGTGTTTCAGGGCGGAGCGCAAGGCGAACTGCTGGCGATTCTCAAGGACAATTTCGGCGAGGTGCGCCACTGGAAGCCGCCGGCCAGCCGGTCCGAAAGCCCCGAGACGTTCGTGATCGCGACGGGCTTCAAGGGCCGGTAGGCGCCGCAGCTTGGAATCCCATCCCGAAAACACCGGTTTGTTTGATCTACCCGGCTGAAACCGGGCCGGAAGTGCGCTAGTGTTGTCGCCGGAGAGACGATTTATTCGTCCCAAAGCCCGGGGAGGGGCAAGACCCATGAAACTGACCATGATCATTGCGGCGGTTGCAGCGTCGCTGGTGCTGGCGGCTTGCGACAGCGGAACCAAGACCGCTGCGCCCGATCCGGCGGTTGCCGCCGCTGCGAAGGAAGCAGCTGACGCAAAGGCCGCGGCCGAAGCCGCCGCCGCCGCGGAGGCCGAGAAGGCTAAAGTTGCGGCGATGAACGCTCCCTACGCCGACGAGGCAGCCTTCACGGCCGCCTGCGTCGAGAACAAGGCCGGCGGCGTGCCGCTGGACGCCGCCGTCTGCGCCTGCGCCGCCAAGCAGACCGTGAAGACGCTGGGCCAGCCCGGACTGCTGGGCTGGGTGTTCGAAGGCTATGTGGATCGCAACGGCACGGCGCAGATGCGCTCGCGCAAATGGTTCACCGACAACAATATCGACGCGGCCGGGCAGCAGAAGTTCGCTGACGCCGTCGGCACCTGCTACGTCACGCAGTAGGGCAGGACTGAGCTTTGGTTGCAGCGCCCCGCCCCAACCGGCGGGGCGTTTTGCTGTGGCGAAGGAGGCACTTCCCAACGCCGGGGAGAATCGCTAGACGGGTCTATGGAACAGGACCCCCAACAATGAAAATCCGGCAAGCCATCACGTTTGATGACGTGCTGCTGGAACCCGGCCCGTCGGAGGTAACTCCGGCGGACGTGGATATCCGCACCCGTCTGACCCGCGAAATCACCCTTAACGCGCCCCTCGTCTCGGCGGCCATGGATACGGTTACCGAAACTTCCATCGCCATCGCGATGGCCCAGTTTGGCGGGATCGGCGTTATCCACCGCAACCTTTCCATCGACGAGCAGGCCGAACAGGTCCGCCAGGTGAAGCGTTTCGAGAGCGGCATGGTGGTGAACCCGGTGACGGTGACGCCGGATTACACGCTGCGCCAGCTGAAGGTGCTGAAGGAGCGGCTGAAGGTGTCCGGCATTCCGGTGGTCGAGCCGTCGGCGGATGGCCTGCCGGGCAAGCTGATCGGGATCATCACCAATCGCGACACGCGGTTTGCCGATGACGACAACCAGAAAATCTCCGAGCTGATGACGCGCAATGTCGTGACCGTGCGCGAAGGCGCCGATCCGGCCGAGGCGCGCAAGCTGCTGCACAAGCACCGGATCGAGCGTTTGATCGTGGTGGACGAGGCAGGCCGCTGCGTTGGCCTGATCACCGTCAAGGACATGGACAAGACCCAGAACAATCCCAACGCCTGCAAGGACGGGCAGGGCCGGTTGCGGGTGGGCGCGGCGTCGACCGTTGGCGATGCTGGCTTTGCCCGGTCACAGGCGCTGATTGATGCAGGCGTCGATGTGCTGGTGATCGATACGGCGCACGGCCACTCGATACAGGTGCTGCGTGCTGTCGAGCGTGTGAAGAAGTTGTCGAACCGCGTTCAGGTGATCGCGGGCAACGTCGCCACCGGCGAAGGCTGCAAGGCGCTGATCGATGCTGGCGCCGACGCTGTGAAAGTGGGGATCGGGCCGGGCTCGATCTGCACCACGCGGATCGTGGCGGGCGTGGGCGTGCCGCAGCTGACGGCGATTTCGGACTGCGCCAAGGCGGCGGAGAAGGCCAACGTGCCGGTGATCGCCGACGGCGGCATCAAGTTCTCCGGCGATTTCGCGAAGGCTCTTGCGGCGGGCGCAAGCTCGGCGATGATGGGCTCGATGCTGGCCGGGACGGAAGAAGCGCCGGGCGAGGTGTTCCTCTACGAGGGCCGCGCCTACAAATCCTATCGCGGCATGGGCTCCCTGGGCGCCATGGCGCAGGGCTCCGCGGACCGCTATTTCCAGAAGGACGTCAGCCAGCAGAAGCTCGTGCCGGAAGGCATTGAGGGGCAGGTGCCTTTCAAAGGGCCGGTTGCGCCGATCCTGCACCAGATGGCCGGGGGGCTTCGCGCCGCCATGGGCTATGTCGGCGCCAAGACAATCGCCGAACTGCACCAGAAGGCGAAGTTCATCCAGATTACCAATGCGGGCCTGCGGGAGTCGCACGTCCACGACGTGAAGATGACCCGCGAGGCGCCGAACTACTCGCTCCAGTCGGGTTGAGCGGGCAGGCTGTGATGAAAGACATTCTGTTCATCCTGAAGGCCCCGTTCCGCGACGAGGGACGCAGCTGGTATTGTCATGACTGCGCCACGCTGGAAGGCGCGCTGCTGTGCAATCCGGGCTGGAACGAGACGCTGGATGTTCGCCGGATCGACTTCCAGCGGCCGCGCGCCGAAGTCGTTGAGCTGGTTGGCGAGGAATATCAGGGCGTGCCGATGCTGGTGATGGATCCAGCGGGTGCGCCGGACAATGCGCAGCGCATCGGCAAGTACGCCGTGATCAAGGATCCGCGCCAGATCGCGTGGGCGATTGTCGCGCGCCATGGCGGCGTGGGGCCGCATCCGTGAGAAAGACACTGGCGTGAGAGACGGCGGAAAAATCGACGCGGCGATCCTCGTGCTTCGCGATGTGCTGGAACAGCGCACGCCGGTGAAGGATGCGGTGCGCGACTGGGGCAAGCGCAATCGCTTTGCTGGCGCCCGAGACCGGGCCTGGATTTCCGGGTTGGTGCTGGATGCGCTGCGCAAGCGGAATTCCATCGAGTTCGGCATGGAGGCGACTGGCCCGCGGGCGCTGGCCATCGGCGCGCTGAAATACAACTGGGGCTGGGATATCCGGAAGATCGAGGAAGCGTTCAAGGACGAGCACGCACCGTCCGCGCTGAGCGGGGCTGAGCGTGAGGCGCTGCTGATGGCGCCACATCCGACTGCGCCGGACCATGTGCGCGGCGATTATCCCGAATGGCTGGGGCCGCATCTGCTGCGCGCATTTGGCGCCGACAAGGTGGCCGAAGCGCAGGCGATGGCCAGCCGCGCCCCGGTGGACCTGCGCATCAACACGCTGAAGTCCGACGCCGAGAAGGCCGGACGCGCGCTGGAAGGCGTCAAGGCGAAGCAGATTCCCGAGCTGGTGAACGGCTTCCGCATTCCCGCGGCAGAGTCGGTTGATCGCGGCGAAAGTGTCGAGGCGATCCCGGCTTACTCCAAAGGTTGGGTGGAAGTGCAGGACATGGGCAGCCAGATCGCGGCGGCGGCCAGCTGTGCTGCGCCAGGCGAGCAGGTGCTGGATTATTGCGCCGGCGGCGGCGGCAAAACCATCGCGATGGCCGCGATGATGGAAAACAAGGGCCAGATCTTCGCGCACGATATTGACGGGCGCCGGCTTTCGGCGCTGATCCCGCGCATCGAGCGGGCTGGCATTCGCAACGTGCAGCTGCGCCATCCCAAGGAGAATGCGTCGCTGGACGATCTCTCGCACAAGATGGACGTGGTGATGATCGATGCGCCGTGTACCGGCGTCGGCACATGGCGGCGCAAGCCGGATGCGAAATGGCGCGTCTCCGAAGGCGCGCTGCGCAAGCGGCTGCAGGATCAGGGCTCGATCCTCCGAACGGCCTGCAACTATGTGAAGCCGGGCGGGCGGCTGGTTTATGTGACGTGCTCGTTCCTGATGGAAGAGAACGAGGATCAGGTCGCGGGCTTCCTGGACGACCGCAGGGACTTCATCGCCGACAATGCGGCCGAGGCCGCGGCGCGGTCCGGCCTGTTGACCGACAAGGGTATTGCGCTGGTGAAGCGTTGCCAGAAGGCGGCGGGCTCCATCCGGCTGACGCCGCGCACGGCGGGAAGCGATGGGTTCTTCGTGTCGGTGATGCGGAGGGTTGGGTGAGCGCCAGCTTCGATCCGTTGCCTGAGCAGGTGAGCTTGCCGCTCTCCGGTGCGGGCGGCGGATGGGGCGGAGCAACCTTGCCTTCGCTCATGCTGGCGCTTGGCGTGATGCTGATTGTCGCTGGCGGTTTCACGCAGGTGTTTGGCGCCGCGCGTTTGCCCGCCGCCGCGACGGGCATGGTGCTGGGCGTTGCGGCTGTGTTCGTGATGTCGGGCTTCGGCACGCCGCGGCTGGTGCTGGATCAGGACGGCTTCACTTACAGCGTCGGCGCGAAAGCCTGGCGGCGGAGCTGGGCGGACTGCAAGTCGATCAAGGTGCGGAGTACTGGCGACCTGGTTCTGATTGCGTGGAAACAGCCGCAACCGATGATGGCGCCGATGAATGCGCACCCGACCAGCGAGGAAGCGCTGCCCACGCTGTTCGGTCTGAAGCCTGCTGACCTGGCTGACTTGATGAGCCGCTTCCGGCAACGCGCGGTAGGGGCGAAACGCAAATGAGCGGCGGTGCGAGCAGCAGCGAGACTGACGAGGTGCTGCCCGAGGTGATGGAGCTGCGTCCCGCGCGGCTGAAGTGGGTGATGATCTTTCTGATCTCGGCGAGTTTTGTCGCCATCGCGGTCTGGCTTGGCGACGAGATGGACGCCCTGACCCGCTGGGGCAGCGGCGGCTTCTTTGCGCTGTGCGGATTGATCGCCGTGCCGCAGATGATCGGCGTGGGTGCGCGGCTGCGGCTGGACCGGGAAGGGTTCACCTGCACGACACTGTTCAAGTCTTTCCGGCGGTTATGGGTGGAATGCTCCGAGTTCGCGCCGGCGCGGGTGGGGCCGAACATGATGGTCGGGTTTTCGACCCTGACCGACGAGGCCAACCATCCACGCGGCGCCGCGCTTGCGCGCGCTCTGACTGGCGTTTCCGGTGCGCTGCCCG
>Ga0075163_10003599_pt1 | contig 20829 bp, 15 predicted proteins | sample JI1023141ADNA_FD_71478 | JGI IMG/M metagenome (GOLD analysis project Ga0075163, IMG submission 71478) | Wastewater effluent complex algal communities from Wisconsin, to seasonally profile nutrient transformation and Carbon sequestration -... | ecosystem: Engineered > WWTP > Effluent > Algae... | reverse complement strand
CGATGTCCTGTTGCTCCTCGGCGAGCCACTCCTCGTGGAGCCAGCGGTATAGCTCCGCGTCCGTCAGGTGATCGGTGCAATGGAGGAAGATCCGCCTTGCAGCCAGCGCATAGAGCAGCTCCCACAGGCGGCCCGTCACCTCGCTCTCAGGCACCGCATCCGGCGGCGGGGAGGCAAAGCCACACCTGGTCAGGATGTCGCGTCCCCGGACGAGCGGCGCGTTCTCCATCGCCTCCATTTCCTCTTCAAAGGTGGGATCGTCGTCCGGCATGGGCGAAACAGAGACGTGCTCCGCACCCCGTGCAAGCTCGCCGATGCGGTTATGGGTGCATCCATTTCGTTCTTGCAAGGGCAGCCCCCTCCCGCCAAGATGCGCCCCTCTTTTTCCGGGGTGCTCCAACCCCGTTCGGATCCCCTAGAACCCCCTCATTTCCCTTCTCATGCCCGCTCTTAATAAAGATCTCCTCCTCAAAGCCGCCAACGAAGCCCGTGGCCTCGCCATGGACGCCGTTCACAAGTGCTCGTCCGGCCACCTCGGCCTCCCGCTCGGCGCGGCCGATGTCGGCGCGGTGCTCTTCGGCAGCCTGCTTCAGTGTGATCCGGCCGATCCGAAATGGTTGAATCGCGACCGCTTCATCCTCAGCGCCGGCCACGGCTCGATGTTCCTCTACGGATGGCTGCATCTCGCGGGCTACGACCTGCCGCTGGAGCAGGTGAAAAACTTCCGCCAGCTCCATTCGACCACGCCAGGGCATCCGGAGTTCCATGAAACACCCGGCGTCGAGTCCACCACCGGCCCGCTCGGCCAGGGCATCGGCAATGCAGTCGGCTACGCGCTTAGTGGCAAGATGGCAGCGGCCAAGTACAACACCGCCACGCACAAGATCATCGACAACCACATCATCGCCCTTGCTGGCGACGGCTGCTTGCAAGAAGGCGTCGCGCGCGAAGCCGTCGCCTTTGCCGCGCACAACGCGCTCGACAATCTCATCGTCATTTTTGACAGCAACGACGTCACGCTCGACGCGATGGCCAAGGTCACGCAGAGCGAGGACACGCAGAAGCTCTATCGTGCGATCGGCTGGGATGTCGTCACGATCGACGGCCACGATTACGACGCGATCACAAAGGCCGTCACCCGCGCGAAGAAGACCGACAACGGCAAGCCCAAGCTCATCATCGCCCGCACCGTGATCGGCAAAGGCATCCCCGAAGTGGCCGGCACCGCCAAGGCGCACGGCGAGGGCGGCGCAAAGTTTGTCGATGCCGCGAAGAAGGCGCTCGGCATTCCCGAAGGCACGCATTTCCACGTCAGCGACGATGTGCGCGCCTACTTCGCCGATCTCAAATCGCGCCGCAGCCGTCTCCACAAGCGCTGGAACAAAACCTTCGCCGAGTGGGCCGCCGCGAATCCCGCGCTAAAGACCGAACTCGACGCCGCGCAAATGCACAACTACAGCGCCGAGGACCTGCTCAAGCTCGTCCCCGAATATCCCGCCGAAGGAAAAGCTGCCACGCGCAACAGCGGCGGCGAGATCTTCAATCACATCGCCAAGGCCGTGCCGCACATCATCACCGGCAGCGCCGACCTCTACGGCTCGACGAAAAATTACATCAAAGACGGCGGCGACTTCTCCGCTGAGAATCCGAAGGGTCGCAACATCTGGTTCGGCATCCGCGAACACGCCATGGGCGCGATCTGCAATGGCATCGCCTACGACGGACTCTTCCGTGGATCGGGTGCGACCTTCCTCGTCTTCGCCGACTACTGCCGCCCGAGCATTCGTCTCGCCGCGCTGGCAAAACTGCCCGTCACTTACATCTTCACGCACGACAGCGTCGGCGTCGGTGAAGATGGCCCCACGCACCAACCCGTCGAGACCGTCAGCGGGCTGCGCGTGATCCCGAATCTCAACGTCATCCGTCCCGGCGATGCCGAGGAGACCGCCGCCGCATTCGCGCTCGCGTTCAGCCGCAAAGACGGCCCCACGCTCCTCGCGCTCAGCCGTCAGGACATCCCGCACCAAGGCTCCGCATCAGCCACCGCGCGCCGCGAAGGCGCGCTGAAAGGCGGCTACGTCCTCATCAAGGAAACCGCAGCGCTCGACACCATTCTCATCGCCACCGGCTCCGAACTCCAGCACGCCGTCGAAGCCGCCAAGCAACTCGGCGCAGGCACTCGCGTCGTCTCCATGCCTTGCACGGAAATCTTCGACCATCAGTCCGCTGATTATCGCAACGAAGTGCTGCCATCGAGCTGCACCAAACGCATCGCCATCGAAGCCGGCGTCACCGGCCTCTGGTGGAAGTACGTTGGCACAGAAGGCAAGGTGATCGGCATTGATCGCTTCGGCATCAGCGCACCGGGTAACACCGTGATGAAGGAGCTGGGCATGACCGCTGAGAACGTTGTGGCGATTGCTCGCTGATCTCCCGGTTGTCTGGCCCCATCCCACGAAATGCAGACGGCTGGCGAAAAACCCAGCCGATACTGCCACTGGCGGTTTACCGGGTGGAGGAGTCACTTCGTGGCTAGGAAGTCCCACACCCAGTCGCCTTTGTAGTTCTTGTCGCTGAACTTGGTCGTCTGCGGATTTTTCGTGTCGAGCACCCGCTTGCCGCCGTCGTCCTTGCCATCAAACCCGACGCACCAGAGCGCATACTTGCCATTGTCGGTCTTGCGATAGCCCATCGGTTTTCCCGACAGCGCATCCATCGGCAAAGGGTTTCCGCTCGCCAGTTTCAGTCCGTTTATTGAGTCGGGGTAACCGCCCTTTTCAATCCGATGCCGCTCCAGCACACAGGCGATGGTGGCCTGATCCACGAGGCATTGCGTGTGGGCGGCTCGCCAAGTGACCGAATTGACTGCGGGGATTATCAACAATGCCATGAAACTAAAAGGACGTCTGTACATCTGCTTTCGTTCCTCCATAAGCCTGCTTTCAAAAGCAGCCGCCGATTGAATCGTTGCGGCCCAACCCTGATCCTGGAGTGGTCTGATCACGGCATCGTGCTCCGCTTCGATGATCATCGCCGCATTGCAGTCAAACACCCCGGAGGGGACCAACGACATGATCGCCGAAGTCCCTCGCGGCATGTCTTCGGTACCCGAGAGGACCAGCAAGCTGCTGTCGGGCGTGGCCTTCATGAACTGGACTGCATCTAGCGCGGCGGCCAGCTCACCGCGCCAAGCCTGAAGAGCGCCTCGACGGTAATCGAGCGATGCAAACACAGATTCCAGTTTTGCAAAATCCGCCGCCGATCCTGCCCGTGCATCACACACTTCCCAGGTCGCATTCACCATGCTGGAGGTCCCGGTGGCCGATACCAGCAGGCCGATGAGAAAAGGATCATTCAGGCTCGCTTCGCTCAGCTTCCCCATGATCTGCAGCGCCTCATGAGCCTTTGCCGCATCGCCCGCACGCGCCGCAGCCGCGGCGCGCAAGGCCAGCGGCTGGCTCATGCCCTGCACCACACCGTAATGAGGAAGCGGGACTGCAAACAACATCTTCGGCAGCTCGCGCGTCTTCCACGGCGGCGTCCAGTGCGCTTCCGGGCGGTCAAGGCCGCTGGAGAGTTCCGCTACGATGGCATCCTGCGCGGAAAGCGCTTTCAGGACATCAAGGCCGACGTTGTCCGAATTCACCACGTCCTTTGCGACGCCCGCCTTCCGCAGCCAGTCGCGCCACGCATCGAGGTTCACCCGCACGCCAAACATCGCTCCGCGTTCGAGGCCCGGTTTGTCCTTCGCCTTGTCGCCTGTTGGGAACTTCAGCGCTTCGAGATGTTTGCGTCTCGCTCCGGGCTCACCTTTGTCCGCACTGCCGTCGATCTGAAGTGCAAGATCCTTCAATGCCGGTATTGCGCAGAAGTTCTGCTCATCTGGCACCGGCTCGCTGGTCACTGCGCGGAAGTCGGTTGTTTCACCTTCGGCCTTCAATCGCGCCTGAGCATCGCGCAACAGGCGTGCACCGGTCCAGTTCACCCAAGCGCAAAGCAGCGCGTAGAGCGTGATCACGGTGACAACTGTCCACGCCAGAGCGCGGACCCAGCGATGGTTGAGGGGATTCATCATGGGAGATCGAGGCTGAGGTTGAGCTGGCGGTTGTAGGCCAGGAGGGTTTTAGAAGCCGGAGCGTTCGCGTCTTGTGTGGTCGCGATGGCTTGAGGCCATGCGGCTGGAGTCGAGGTTTGTGGCGTGGCGAGGTTCAGCAGCACAATCGCCGCCCAGGCCGTGCCCCATGTCACGACCAGCCAGCGCGGCGGCATCAGCGAGCGCTTCGGATGTGCGACGTCGGCTTCGCGCATCGCACGCGCGAGAATATCCGCCCTCCAGGCTGGGGTCGGATCAGGCCGATGCAGCGCGCTGGTGAGTGACTGCAGTTTTTTCTCGAAATCGTCGTCGTTCATTTTAGTTCCTCGTAAATGGGACGCAGATGCGTCCTGAGTTTGTCTAATGCGTAGCGATAACGGCTCGCAGCGGTGTTCAGTGGGATGTTCTGCGCCTGTGCGATCTCTTCAAAGGTCAGTCCGTCCCACAGCTTGAGTTGGGCGATGGTTCGCTGCTCTTCGGGCAGCGACTGCATCGCGGAGGCGAAATGCCGCGCAAGCACCTCCGTATCTGGATCAGTCGCAGCCTGCACTCCTCCGTCGAGTTCCTTGATCAACCGCTCCTCGGAATCCCAGCGCACCTTGCGCCGTCGCAGCCAGTCGATGGCGATGTTATGCGCAAGCCTGAAGACAAAAGCCTTCTCGTTTTGCAGCGTGTTCAGCTCGTCGAGCCGCGCCAGCCTGATAAAGAGGTCCTGCAACAGATCATGCGCATCAGCCTCGGTCTTTGTGAACGTCACCAGGTAATGAAACAGCCCGGACGCATGGGCGTCATAGAGCCGTTCGAGTTCTGGGTGGGTCAGTGGCATGACTGCGTGTCTTGATGGCAAGACGCACCGGCCTGACTGCTTTGTCTAATGCGCCGCGAAAAACTTTTCGGTCGCAATTCCGTGATTGCCCGCTCGCGCTTCTTCGTTCCCTGTCGTGCCATGCCAACCCGCCGCCGCTTTTTGCAGATGACCGCTCTCTCCGCCCTCACACCCGCGCTTGCCGCCGATGCGCGAAAACCTTTGATAGGCGTCACCGTGCTACCGGAGTTTGTTCAGAGCGAGGGCATCGACGGCGTGCTGCAAAACCTGATCGAGCGCGCGGGTGCCAATGCAGTGACCACCTCGCCATACGTCATGGAACCGGCGGATGAGAAAGCCGGCAGCCGCGAGCCGCCAATCGACGCCGGTGCTGGCAGCGTGCGTTTGCTGGACCGCGATCTGTTTGGCAAGCGCGAGCTTTGGGTGCGCACCGCGCCGTCGTTCACTCCAAACACGAAACTCTACGAAAGCCTCCGCTATCAACCGCCCCAGCCCGATGATCTGACCAAACGCGAGGGCGCAAAAGTTGGCGAGTTCGTGAAGCAGGCGAAGGCGGCTGGATTGAAAGTCTATCTCCAGGTTCAGGCCGCCAGCCCGCCCGGCTACCGTGTGCAATTCAGCGGCGTGCAGGATGAGGATCAACCGCGCCGGTTTGACGAAAAAATTCCCGCGCGCCGCGTGGACAAGAACGGCTCGCTCGCCAGCCCGCACATCCTTGCCTACACCGCCGCGATGATGACCGACCTCGCGCGGCAGTATCCGCAGATCGACGGCTTCCGCATCGACTGGCCCGAGTATCCACCGTATTTTCTTGATGCCTTGTTCCTCGATTACTCCGTCCACGCAGAGGCGGCGGCAAAACGCCTCGGCTTCTCGTTTGAAACGATGCGTGACAACGCGAAGGCACTGCACGCGCGTCTGCTCGGCGGCCTGGACAATCGCGACCTCGAGCGCTTCCTCGAAAGCGGAGAGACGATCCCGCCGCATCCGCTCCTAACCGACGCGCTGGCCTTTCGCGCAAAGCTTGTGCGCGAACTCGTCTCACACGCGCGCAAGGCGCTCGACGACGCAGGCGCCAAACAAATGCAACTCGTGCCGAACGCCTTCCCGCCACCATGGAATGCCGTGAGCGGTTTCGACTTCAGCGGATGGGCCGGAACCATCGCCGGCGTCAGCGTGAAGGAATACGCGATGCACTGGGCCATGATGCTCCGTTTCTACGGCGACGAGATTCTCGCAGTCAACGCGGGCCTCGATGAAAAACTACTCGTGCGCGCTCTCGTCCGCGTGCTTGGCATCGCGGACGATGACGGACTGCCGCATCTAAGCGACTACCACTACCCCGAGCCAAACGAAGCGCTTCCCTGCGGCACACGGGCGCTCGCCAGCAAGATTCAGCAGGCGCAAAAGGAAGCCGGAGACACGCCCGTCTTGACCCTTGCGCATGGCTACGGCCCACCCGCCGACTTTCGTCGCCGCCTTACCGCTGCCCATCAGGCTGGCACGCATGGATTCTGGGTGAATCGCTACGGCTATCTCTCGGACGAAAAACTATCTATCATCCGCGAGGTCGCGTACTAAAGCCGTTACTCCCGCTGTGCTCGATCAAAGGCAATCCCGATCCCCGCGCCAAAACCAAGACCGTAGAGCAGGCCCCAGCCGAGCATGGCGACGATTTTGATCTGCTCGCGGCTCCAGCCTGCGAACAGATCGGCACAGCATCCGCCGAGGATGCCATACATGACCTTTCCGCCGAGAAAGTAGCCCAGCGAATGCGCGACGAACACGAGCAAGCCGGCGATCAAGATCGCGCTCCTCGCTCCCATCCTCTTCATCACCACCGCAGCAAAAACCAGGCTCCCCGCGAGCGAGCCGACCCACTCGCCCGGCGCGCGCTTGATGAGGAACCACGCGAGGCACCACACGACCGCATAAGCGAGAAACGCCGGAACAAATGCGCCGTAAAACCTCGCCAGCGGTCGCTCGCCGAGCACCAACTTGTGCAGCACAACCCCAGTCAGGCCGAGAAACACAATCGCGATGGCCGGATACAACGCCGCATCCCCGCCATGCGAGTGAAACCAGCGACCACCGAATGCCCACAGCGAAAACGCCACCACGCTGACGACTGCAAAACCAAGACTGCCGATGAGAAGAGATCGAATGCTCATATGACTCATGCTTTTGCGACCAATTCATTCGGCCGGTTCCATTTCACGCGCGCGCGTTGCAGTTCGCCGCTGTTGCCAAGCTTCGGACACCACGAGCCGTCGGTGACCCATGACTCGGTGGCGCTGACGTTGCACACGCCGAAATTGCCCATCATCGGCACATGGTCGGCTTTGTTCACGCCATCGCCCATGAGGGGAAGCACGATGCGCTCGGTGGCGCGGATGAGGCGCAGCGTCTTTGGATCGACTTGCGAGACCCAGAGCGGCGCGCGCCAGCGGGGGACGCCTGTGTTGGTCGCATCCTTCCGCGTGTAAACGAGGAACAGCGCGTCGGAGTGTGTGAGCCAGTGCTGCTGCGTGGTGGACATCGCGAGCGGCTCGCCATCGTCCCAGGCCCATGCTTGCTTCGGCTCGTAGTTCAAGCCGTCATCGCTCACGGCGAGGTAGCCGTGATTGTCCTCGGCGCGGATGGTGAGGTAGAAGCGATCCTTGAAGCGCGTGAGCGATGGCTCCAGCAGGCCGCGGCCTTTGGAGTTCGTGAGTTCGGGGCCGGTCTTCTTGACGACGAGTTCCTTGCCATTGAACGAGCACAACACACCGCACACCGAGCGCGGCTTGCCTTTGACTCCAAAGGTGAAGCTCATGAGCACATCGCCGTCTGGCAGCACCACTCGCTGACCGCAATTGTTCGAGTAGATGTAGCTGCCGCGCGGATCATCCCACACGAGCTTCTGACGCGGCCCCCACTCGCCATCCTTCCACACGGCGTAGATCGGCCAGCGCGGCGGCTGATTGCGGTCGAAGCTCTTCGTTTTGTAGAACACGTTGTGCCCGAGCGCGAGCACCGTGCCTGTCTTTGGATGAAAATCAGGCGTCACATCACACACGCCTTCATGGCCGCCATCAGTCAGCGGCACCCAGCCGAGCGGCGGTGCGGGCTGAAACTCGCTCCACGTTTTGCCCAGATCGTCCGACGTGGTCCAGTGCACCGGCCCAAAGTAATCGGAGCCCTTGATCGGCTGCAGTGTCATGAACGCCTTCTTCCCGACCATGCATGCTCGCGGGTGAAACCATGTGCCCCCTTTCACGGCCGGCGCGGGCAGGACGACTTTCTCGATGGATTCGATCAAAGGCGCTTCGGCAGCTCGCGCTTGCTGATGAATCAGAGCGAAGCTGGCAGTCTGGATGAAGTGGCGACGGGTGAGGCTCATGATCTTGTGAAGTGATTGAGAGTGGCTCATCGGAATTCTAGGCGGATTCCTCTACGGCGCGCCTCGCTCCGCGACCATCAGCCGCGTGAACTCCCCATCGCTCGCATTGTAGTAGATGCGTCTGCCGTCGGCGCTGAACACGGGATGCGGATCATTTCGCCGCCAGGATTTCGCGCCCTTCGTCTGGTCAAAGCTGTGCAGCAGCTTCCACTTCCCGCCACGCATGTCGGCGACCATGATGCCCCACTCGCCCGGCTTGCCGCCGATGGGCTCGGTGATGCCGTCGGTCACCATCAGCTTGCCGTCGGGGCTGACGGATGGGTGCGAGCCGCGCAGGTTCGGCACGTCCTTGAGCTTCGTGTATTTGAAGGACGAGGCGTTGATGTCCATCGTGATGTTTCCCATCTCGAAGATGTGCTGCGAGTCCCGCATCCAGCCCGGGTGACCCCACTGGCCGCGCTGCCAGATGCATGCGGCTTTGTCGAAGTCGTAGCAAACGATGCCCTGCCGGTTGCTCGCGTTCTTCGCCATGAAATTGTCGCCGCCATTACCGGCTGCGATTTTGAAAAACACGCGCTTCAAGTCCGGGCTCAGCACAGGAAAGAAGATCGAGCACGGTTTGCCCGCGAACTCCTTCGCCAGCCACTTGCCATACTTCGCCTCCACATCGGCGATCTTCGCCCGCGTCGTGATCTTGCCAGTCTTCGCGTCCCACACTTCGAGGTCGCGATACGGTCCCGGGTTCCAGTGGCAACCGTACATCGGCAGCAAATCGCCCTCGGGCCAGCCAAAGCCGACCTGGTGATCCTCAGCCACGACCGTCTTCTTCAGCGTCTCGACATCGACCACCACGACGCGCCACTTATTGTCGATCACCTCATGAAACGCCACGCGCTTGCCGCTAGACAACCACTGCTGGCAAGCCACGCGATGCGCGTCCTCAGTATGCACATTCTCCGCCAGGACCGTCTCCTTTCCCGTCGCCCGATCCATCATGCGTACTTCGCCGACGTAGCCCGCCGGATGTGTCGAAGTGAAAAACAACACGCGCTTCCCATCCGGGCTCTCAGGATTCGCAACGTAGTAGCTGTGGATCGAGTGCCGCTCAGCGTTCGCCGACACAGGTGCGATGCGGACATCGTGAGACCAGGATTCGACGGGGTCATCGGCTCGGACGTTTCCAATTAGCAACGCGGTGAGCAAGGCAATGCGCAGTTTCATGCCGCCAGAAACGTTGGGTGAGCGATCCTCCATGCAAATGACAGCAACTCCGATCCGCCGCCGTAGTAGTGCGCGATTCCCGAACCATGAGCACACCCTTGTTCCGCCCAGCTTTGAACCGCCGAACCTTCCTCCAGGCTTCGACGATGGGTCTTGCTGGCTTGCGATTCGGGCCGGGCGTTCACGCTTCGACGGCTCCGACGGTGAAGCTGCCGGTGGCTGCGAAGCCGGCGAAGAGCACGGTGCTCTTCTTCCTCTGCGGCGGCTCGTCGCACATCGACATGTGGGACATGAAGCCGGATGCGCCGCGCGAGTATCGCGGTGACTTCAAACCGATCCGCACCACCTCGCCCGACATCCATCTGTGTGAGCATTTGCCGATGCTGGCCAAGCAGGCGCATCATTTCTCGATGATCCACGGCATCACCGATGGCGGGCAGGCCACGGGTGATCATCACGCGGGCTATTATTACAATCTCACCGGCCATGTGCCGGACCCGACCTTCAAGCAGCAGGGCAACGACCGCCGTCCGTATCGCGAGGACTGGCCTTACATGGGCAGCGTGGTCGGATCAAAACGGCCGATGCATCCGAGCCTGCCGCAGATCATCTCGCTGCCGCACAAGCCTAGCAAGCTGCCCTACACTCGGCCCGGCCAGTTCGCGGGGAGGCTAGGCGTCGAGCACGATCCGTTTTATCTCATCGGCGACTTCGACCAGCCGCTGCGATTCAGTTCGCCCACGCTCACGCTGCAAGGCAAAGACATGACCGCCGCGCGCATGGAAGACCGCCGCTCGCTGCTGGCCGCGTTCAACGAAGCGCAGACCGAACTCGATCGTGAGGCTGAGGTGCAAAGCGTGCTTCGCCATCAGGAGCGCGCGTTCTCGCTGCTCTCATCGCCCGCAGCGGCGTCGGCGTTTGATTTGACGAAGGAGTCCCCCAAGCTGCGCGAGCGCTACGGCAATAACATCAACGCGAGCAGCCTGCTCATGGCGCGTCGCCTCGTGGAAGCAGGCGTGCCGTTCGTGACCGTGTTTTGGAAGGAAGACGAGAGCACGGCGAAGCAATGCAAGAGCGCCGGCGGCTGGGACACGCATGGCGACAACTTCAACTGCCTCAAAAACTACCTGCTGCCTCCTTTCGACCGCGCGTTCTCGGCGTTTATCGAGGATCTCTCCTCGCGCGGCCTGCTCGACGAGACGCTCGTGATGGTCACCAGCGAGATGGGCCGCACGCCGAAGGTCGGCGACCGTCGCTCCGGCGGCGTGGCTGGCGCGGGCCGTGATCACTGGACGGCTTGCATGAGCGTGCTGATGACCGGCGGCGGAATCAAAGGCGGACAGGAATACGGCGCGACGGATGCGCGCGCGGAGTATCCGAAAGACAATCCCATCCGCCCCGAGGACATCGCGAAGACGGTCTATTACGCGATGGGCATTGACGACCTCAGCGCGACCGACGCACTCGGCCGACCCTACAATTTGCTGGAGGACGGAAAGCCGCTGGTCGGGCTTTTTGGCTAGAGCAACTCGCGCAGCGCACCCTTCGCACACTCGATCACGCGCTCCAGGCCGCCGCGATCAAACGGCGTCTGCCAGACGGTGTAGATGTTGTGATGGTAGAGAGGCGCGGGCGGCAGGTAGCCGAGGATGCCGTTGGCGATGTTCATCACGATGATCGTCTTATCGGGAAACTCGGCGCGTAGCTCGGTTTGCAAGGCGGCGTAGCATTCAAACGGCACGCCCACCAGCACGACATCACCAAGCCACCAGATCCAGATTTTCTCCGTGGAAGTCGCGCCCTCGGTGAATGACATCCGAACGCGACGCTTCCGCAGCAGACGCTCGTATTCAAAGCCCTCGGGCTTCTTTGCGAGCGCGGCGTCGACTTCAGTGAGCGTTGGCAAATCGGGCTTCAGGTTTAGTTCAAGCGAGCGAACCACGGCACAAATCGTCTCGTTTGCCGGTTGATTGCAGGATGCCCACATCGCCAGTGGCGCACCCGACTCGACGGGACCGTCGTAGCGCAGATGCGAATGACCGGCACCCAGTGGCTCGAGAGTCGCGAGAACGGCGTGCCCGAGTTCGCGGCCATGACGATCCGCGAGTGAGTCATCGCCGCTGTATTGCTCAGCGGGCGCGTACTCGCCGCAGGCACCGAGCAGGAACAGGCAGGGCGCGTGGTTTGTCTCGTCTTCGACGAGCGCGCGCATCGCGCCGGGGTAGTCGGGCGAGATGAGTTTGTTGTCCCACGCGAGCGTCGTCGGATGGCAGGCGTAGTTCACCAGCGTGGCCAGTGTCTTGCCTCCATCATCGAACGCGCGCGCGACAAGCAACGCATCGTCTGCAGGCGCATCTGGATGAAAGCCGGTGAGATAGCGATTCGGATTCGCCGGGTCGATGAAATCGCGCTCGGTGGCGAGTGAGCAGCGGCCTTGCCGGAAAAGCAGGGTCGCCGGATTCATCGCGTTCAAGGCTTCACGCGCACCTGAGACGCAAAGCGAGGCGAGCTTGGCGAGATAAGCCCGCGCGGTTTCGGGATTAGCCTCAGCCGGAGCGTCGGAGTCCAGAATCGGCCCGGCATGTGTGTGCGTGAGATGCACGATGACATTCGCATCCGGCAGCGCGAGCGCATCGATCACCGCCGAGCGCAACGCATCGCCATCGCGGCGGCTGCGCCACCAGCCGAGTTCCAGACTGATCAGCAACAGTGGCGGCTCACTACCACTGATCGAACCAATCGCCATCGCCGTGCCGACGAGCCGACGATGCACGCCGTCGGCAAACCAATGCTTCGCCGCTCCCCAGTTCTTGGCGCACACATCGAGATCGGGCGTGATGTCCCAACGGCTCGCTCCAACACGCGCACGGCAACTCGGGAAACATTGATGGATGATCGGTTCCATAAGTTCACCAATCGATCACCGACCCATCCCGGCCAAACAACCGCAGCACGGTCTCTTGTTGGAAGGGATGCTTCTTCACCACCGCCTCGTCGATCTCGATGCCAAGACCTGGACGCGTGTTCGGTCGCACAATGCGACCCTTGGGATCGACCGTGAAGCCTTCGCTCACGACTTCCTGCCGCCACGGAACGTCGCTGTGGACGGTTTCGCAGATGATGTAGCCCGGCGTGGCAAAGCCGAACTCAAGTGACGCGGCGGTGCTCACTGGGCCTTGCGGATTGTGCGGTGCAAGAGCAACGCGATACGCCTCGGCCATCGCGGCGATGCGTCGTGCTTCGCTCAAGCCGCCGCAGTGGGTGATGTCGGGTTGTAGCACGGAGCAGGCGCGTTTTTCGAGCAACTCGCGGAAGGCGTGCTGCGAGACGAGTCGCTCGCCAGTCGCGATTGGCGTCTTCACGGCGCGCTGGATGGCGGCGATGTCGTCCATCGACTCGGGCCAGCACGGCTCCTCAAAAAAGTAGAGATCGAACTGCTCAAGCGCCTTCGCAAACAACATGCCCATGCGTGGCGATGGACGCGCGTGGCAGTCCACCATGATGTCGATGTCGGGGCCGACGGCATCACGCATCGCGGCGACGCAGCGCTCGGCATAGCGGACCGGCGCGTTGCCTTCCAGCGGCATCGTGGAGGGCACGGCCATCGATTTGAAAGCGGTGAATCCTTCCTCGACCGCCTGCTTCGCGAGTTCGCCGAAGCGTTTTGCATCGCTGACGTCGGTCTGATAAAAATCCTCCATCTTGCCGCCGCCGAGATGGCAGTAGAGCCGCACATGATCGCGAACGGGGCCGCCCCAGAGCTGATGCACGGGCACGCCGTGGATCTTGCCGAGGATGTCCCACAGCGCGATGTCGATGCCACTGATCGCGGTTCCGCGCACGATGCCGTTGCCGTGCCAGAAGTGCTGGCGGTACATCACCTGCCACAGATGCTCGATGCGGCGCGGGTCCTCGCCGATGAGCAGCGGCGACATGTCCTCGATCATGCCGGTGATGGCGCGAGTGTGCCATTCCAGCGTGGCCTCGCCCCAGCCCCAGAGGCCGGGCTGGTCGGTGAGCACTTTGACAAAGACCCAGTTGCGCATTCGCGCATGGCAGACGTGCGTTTCGATGGCGGTTATTTTCATGGCTTGTCGGTAGCGGAAGTGTTGCCGCGCAGAAGGCCTTGGTCAAAGACGGTCCCCTCGGGCTTCAGCAGCCACCAGCAGAGCATGGCGACGAAATAGAGGCAACCAAAGCTGATGAGCACCGCGTCCCAACTGCCGGTTTGTTTGAGGATCCACGGCACGACCAGCGGAAAAAGCATCGCGCCAAAGTTGCCGCACATGTTCATCACGCTGTTCACGGCAGCGACGTGAGCGCCGCCCATGTCGATGGTCGTGGCGATGCAGCAAGGACCGGCCACGGATGCAAAAAACGCGCCTGCGCTGATGAGCAGCACTGCGGCGAGGGCATTCGACACAAACATGGCGCTGAACGTGAGCACGGCGCACAAGCCGAGCGAAATCATCGTCACGCCCTGCCGCGCCATTCGTCGGCTGCCCGTGCGCCTCATCACCACATCGGACGTATGCCCGCCCGTCAGACTGCCGGCGACGACGCCGATCAGCGGCAGTGTGTTGAGAAGACCGGAACCGATGATTGTCACGCCGCGCGCCTCTTGAAGATAAGTGGCGAACCAGCTCGCGAAGAACATGTAGGCCGCCGCGCAGCAGAACTGCTGGCCGCAGATGCACCACATCGCGGGACTGGTGGCCAATTGCATCCATGGAACGGGCACAGGCTTTGTTCCCGCCGGCAAATCGGTAGCCGACGTCAGCAGACCCAGCTCCGCTTCATTGACATGACCATGCTCGCGGGGTGAATTGCGAAACCAAATCCAGAACACTACTGCCCAGATCAAACCCGGCACGCTGTAGATCAAGAACATTGTTCGCCACCCTACCTGCACCACCAGCCAGCCAGTGAGCGCTGCGCCAATCGCGCCGCCAACCGACATGAATCCCCCGAGCGCACCGCCGGCAAACGCGCGCCCCGTGCTCGGAAACCAGCGCGAGATCACCCCGGCGCTGACGGGAAACAATCCCGCCTGCGACACTCCCTTCGCCGCTCGCATCACCAGCATCACCGCAAAGCCACCTATGGCGCTGGCAGCGGTTGCAATCGACCACACCAGCGCGAAAACCGGCATCGCCACGCGCGCTCCAAAGCGCTGGCCAAAGGCGGCGCCCGGAATCTGGCAAAGCGCGTACGGCAGGAAGAACGCGCTCATCAGCCAGCCCGACTGCTGCTTGGTCAGCCCGAGATCACCACGCACCGTACTCTCGGCGACCGCGATGGCATTCCGGCTCACATATGCGACGGCCGCCGCGAGACAAATGAGGAGGAGCACGATGAATCGTGCTCGTGTGGGCGGTTCGTGAGAACGGGAGTCGGCCATCGCGCTGGCCGATCATTACGTCAGCACCGTCACTTCTTCTTTTTCTTTTTTGGCTCGGCTGGCTCTTTGCCGAGTTGACCTTCGGGCACGGCATCCTTGAGCAGCTCATCCAGCCTGGCGCGCATCGTCACCACACGGTCCTTTTCTTGTTCAGCGAGGTTTGTCTTCTCGCCGACGTCAGTGGCGAGGTTGTAGAGTTCAAACGAGGGGCCCTTGGCGGCCGGCTTCTTCGCCTTTCCTTTGGGCTTGTCAGTTTTCTTCTTTGTCTGGGCGGCGGCAGGCTCCTCGCTGTCTTTGCTGGAGGCATTCATGAGCAGCTTCCAGTCGCCCATGCGAACTGCTGCGCGTGTCGGAGTCTGCACGGAGAGAATCGCTTCGTGTGGGGAGGGTGCACCCTCCGTGATCATCGGCCACACGTCGCGGCCATCGATCGGCATCTTTTGCTCCAGCGATCCACCCGCGAGAGTCACGAGCGTCGGATACCAATCGATCACATGCATCGGTTCCTTGATAGTGATGCCCGGTTTGATCTTGCCGGGCCAGTTCGCGAAGGCGCACACGCGCACGCCGCCTTCATAGATCGTGCCCTTGCCAGCGCGGAGATCGCCGTTGGTGGAGAGCGACACGGGATTCGGTCCGCCGTTGTCGGCGGAAAAGAGAATCAGCGTGTTGTCACGTTGCCCGCTCTTTTCGAGCGCGGTGACGATCTGGCCGATGGCCTCATCCACGGCCGACAACATGCCTGCGAGCTTTCGGCGGTTTTCCTTCAGGCTCGAGTACGGCTCCATGTATTTGTCCGGCACTTGCAGCGGCGAGTGGACGCCGTTGAACGGCACATAGAGGAACAGCGGCTTCGCTTTTTCCTTCTCCGTGATCAATCGGCACGCCTCGCGCGCGACGAGATGCGTGCTGTAGCCTTCCTCCTTCAGCTCCTTGTCGTCGCGATACCAGTCGTGCGAGCCGTCGCGGATGTGCGTGAAGTAGTCGAGCGCGCCGAAGTAATGGCCGTACTGATGATCAAAGCCGCGTGCCGTCGGCACATAAGCGGGATCAAACTCGCCCAGGTGCCACTTGCCCGTGATGGCCGTCTCGTAGCCCGCGTCATGCAGCGCATTCGCCAGCGTTCGCTCTTGCAAGGGCAGCCCCCACTTCGCGTGCGGCCGCACGATGGTGTAAACACCGGTACGCGTGGCGTAGCGGCCCGTCATCAGCGCCGCGCGCGTCGGCGAGCACACCGGCTGCACATAATGCGCATCAAGGATCGCGCCGCCGTGCGCCAGCTTGTCGATGTTCGGCGTCTGAATGTCTTTGCAGCCCATGAAGCCGACATCGGAGCGGCCTAGATCGTCAATCAGGAAGAAGACGATGTTTGGTCGTGGGGCGGCATCTTCCGCGAGCGCGGAGACGGCAAAAAAGCTGACGAGGAGGAGGGCTAGGCGGTTCATGGCGGTGGCAGCGCCGTAAACGCGACGGAGCCGACAAGCTTGCCGGTGGAATCGGCGGCGAAATAGAATTCCCCGCGCGCCCGTAGTGTGCGGAACCTTTTGCCATCCATGAAACGACTCCTTCCCCTGCTCCTCACGCCATTGATCATCCACGCCGAGGACTGGGCTCAGTTTCGCGGCAGCAATGGCAGTGGCGTCTCATCGAGCAAAGCATTGCCCGCCGAATTCTCGGCCGAGAAAGCGTCGTGGCGCGCGAAGGTGGGCGATGGCGTCGGCTCGCCCATCGTGATGAAGGGCCGCGTTTTCACCACCGCGATGGTCGGCGAAGGAAAGTGCGGCGTGTTTGCCTTTGATGTCACGAATGGGAAAGCGCTGTGGAAGACCGAGTTCGACACCGGCACGCTGCCGCGCATCACGCCGCCAAACAGCCACGCATCATCCACTCCCGCCGCCGATGACGGGCGTGTGTATGTCCATTTCAGCACCATCGGCCTTCTGGCCTTTGATGCGGCGAATGGCAAAGAAGTCTGGCGCTACACGATGCCGAGACCGAACTATCTCATGGATTGGGGCGCGGCTTCGTCGCCGATTGTTTACAAGGACACCGTCATCTTCTGCCAGGACGATGACCTGACGCCGTTCGTCGTCGCCGTCGATGCAAAGACCGGCAAGGAGCGCTGGAAGACGCCGCGCAAGGAGATGCTCGCTGGTTATGCGCTACCAGTTTTGTGCGACGCCAATGGCCGCACCGACCTCGTGATCGCCGGCAGTGGCAAGCTCAAGGGCTATGATCCGGCGACAGGGAAGGAGATTTGGACGTGCAACACCATGCTTCGCACGCTCATGACCTCGCCTGTCGTGCATGATGGCGTCATCTACATTGCCGTGCAGAGCTACGGTGATCCCACGCGCACGCTGAAGCACGCGCTGCTCGAGTGGCTGGACACCAATCAGGACAAGAATCTCGCCCGCGAGGAGATGCCGAAGGAGTTCCTCGAGCGGTTCGACCTGAGCGACAAGAACCACGACAAGATCATCGGCCCGGATGAGATCGACACCGCCTTTCAGGATCCCAACAACATGGTCGGCGGCGGCAACACGATCCAGGCCGTGCGCGGCGGTGGCATCGGCGATGTGACCAAGACTCACGTCCTCTGGAACATTGATCCAAAGACGCCGTCGAATCTTTCGTCGCCTCTATTCTATAACGGGCGCGTCCATGTCGTGAAGGCTGGCGGCCTCGCGAGTTGCTACGACGCTACCAACGGCAAGGCGCTCTGGGAACGCAGCCGCCTTGGCAATTTCGGCGACTACTTTGCCTCGCCCGTGGCCGGCGATGGGAAAATCTACATCTCGGGCAAGAACGGTTTCGTCGTTGTACTAGAAGACGGCCCTGAACTCAAGATTCTCGGCAAGAACGACATCGGCGAGGAGATCATCGCCACACCCGCCATCGCGGATGGCCGATTGTTCATCCGCACCCGCGAGAGCCTTGTCTGCGTGTCCGCAGACAGCTCCAAGGCGGCCGTGGCATCCACTGAGACCGCCACTACCACGCCGCGCAGCAGCGAGATCGTCTCGCGACCCGCGACAGCATCGCGCGTGTGGAACGGCTACACCGGTTCCGCGCTCGGCCAGGAGTCCTGGAGTGAAGAAGAACTCGAAGCGCGGTTGCAGCAGCTTTTGAAACTCAAGTACACCGCCATCGCTGTTCCGAGAAGAATTTCACCGTTCACGCCCATCCGCGTCGATGGAGACACGGCGGGCCGCAAGGCTTTCGGTGGCGCAAAGACATTTGAGAATCCCGACGTGGCGGCGATCACCGCGCGCTTTCGCGAGAGGGCAGCGAAACTCGGATTGCAGATCGTGGCCGCCGCTCCAGCGGCGGGATCCGTGCTGCCGCCGGTGGAGTTCACCGACGAGAAGGCGCTGGCCGATCTCGTCACGCCAATGTGTGGCGAAGGCGTGTCCGAGCGCATGTGGAAGGGATTTCAAGAAGCGTCCAAAGCCCGTCAGATCATTGAGCAGAATGATCCCAAGTTTGGCCTGCCAGGGTCAGACATGTTCCTCCGACATCTCAATTCCAAGGACCCGTTGCCCGCCTGGCTCACCGAGGCAAAGACGCTCTACACCAGCGCGATGAACGAGATGTACCGCGCCAACACCCGCGCCCGCGAAGGCTCGCGCACGCTCACGCTCTATCATGCGAAGAAGCTGGAGTTCACCTTCCATTTTCTCTCCTGCATCGAGGCGCTCTACAAGGCGCACGATCCCGCTGCTCGCCAAGAATCCCTCACTGCTGCGATGGAGTCGATCTACAACGCCCTCAACTCCTACGCCGACGCCGCGCGCGACTCCAGTGACCGTGGCGCCATCGCGCTGCTCAACGAGCATGGCTACCGCGTGCTGGTGAAACTGCAGGACGGTGCCGCAAAGTGATGGGTGCCAAAAGTGGAACCGGTCAATCCCGCCAGAACGTGGATTCCTTCGGCACGGTGTAGCGCACTTCCATCTCGGGAGTCTCGATGACCTTCCCATCGCGATGCAAAGACTCGACGGCGGCGATGACCATGCCGGAGGTGAGGAGTGTGCGCTCGGGCGGATAGGCGGCACGGTTTTCGATGACCATGCGCTCGATGTGATGGACGAGCGGATTGAAGAAGTCGGCGGTGGTCGCGACCGAGGTCGGCATGGGCAGGAACATCTGGCACGAGGTGATCTCGCCGGTTTCGGCGTTGAGGCCGGCGTAGTTGAAGTCGCGGATGCCGAGCATGAAGAGCGTGGTGCGGAAGCCGTCGCGGTGCTCGATGAAGTAGGCGTAGGCGTCGGGGAAGTTTCGCCGCGCCCAATCGAAGCTGATCGCTTCCGTTGGATAGCCTTCCTTCACGGGCAACGTGTGGCTGCGGCTCAGCGCGGCGAGGAGGAGGCGTTGGGTTTGCTTCGACCCGGCGGCGCGTGTCCACATCTTGTCACCGCGCAGCGCCAGCACGCTCTTGATGCCAACTTCGCCGCCGCGTCGGCGCTCGGACATGCACTGGGCGGTTTCGAGACCGTGGAAATCGTATTTCTCGACGCCGCCGTAGCCGACGCAGACGCTTTCGCTCAACGGCGTGCCCCATGGCAGGTCGATGTCTGGCAGACGGCGCGTGACGGGCAATGAGGAGCCGGCGAGGAAGGGGAAGTTCAGGCGCTTTGAGTCGGCGACCATTTCGACGCACTTTTTCCAGTCGGTGGAGAGATGCTTGTCGTTGAAGACAGGCACGCTGCGGCTGCTGGACTCGAAGACTTTAACCACTTCTTTGAAGAACTCGTAGCGCGGGTAGAGCGTCTGGCCTTTTTCGTTCACCGGGTAGTCGCCGTGCTCGCCGATGATGACGACGCCATCCACGGCGAGCTTGCCAGTGCCGAGCGTGAGCGCCTCAGCGATGCTCTTGTGAATCGGAATGCCGTATCGTTCCGAACGACCACGGGCGAGATCGTTCTCGGGGAATTGATCGATGTAGAGCGAGACGAGATCGACCTCCGGCTTCCGCCATTCACCACCCCAGACATAACCGAGCGCAAGGCGGTCGATGAAATGTTGTGCGTGAGATTTCTCGAACACGACGGTGGCGATGAGCGCGATCTTTTTGCGCGCTGGAGCAGGCGCAGCACTGGCGGCGGCCGCAGCGGCACTGGTGAGCAGAAAGGAGCGGCGGGTGATGAGCTTCGTGTTCATGAGGAGCGGTCCGATTTGTTTTCCCAAAACAACCAAAGAGGCAGAACGGCGATGAGCGGCAGAAAGGAAGCGAGCAGCAGGCCTTGATCGAACGAGTGCGTGCGATCGGCGAGTGCGCCGAAGAGCTTCTGCGCCTGCGCGGGCAGCACCCACGCGACGACACCCGCGATGCCGGTGATCTTGCCCTGATGTCGCGCGGAGAGATCCTGCGTGAAGGCGTGGTAGAGCGGAAACACGCCGAGCGCACCCGCACCGGCCAGCAACAGCACGAGAAGCAAGACCCAGCCTTTGTCGAGCATCGGCGTGAGCGCGCAGGTGGCGCACAACGCACCGCACGCGGCGAAGACGATCACGCGAGCGGCATGAACCGAGAGCTTTCGCCTGCCGAGCCACACCGCGAGCGCACCCGCGCCGAGACATCCGACATCCGTCGCCACATACCAGACCGAAGTAAAGTAGAGCGTCTGTGATTCCGTGTAGCCGATACCTTCTTGCAGGATCTTTGGCAACCACGCGCGCAGGATCTGCCAGGTCGTGTTGATGCAGGCGATGACGAAGAACACGACGAGCATGCGCCGGCTGAAAAGGATGCTCCACAGGCTCTCCGATGCTGGCTCCACCTCGGTCGCGCTCAATCTCACTGGTGCAGGCAGATCAGACTTTTTCACCAGCGCGAACCACAACACCAGCCACGCGAAACCGACCGCACCGACGGCTTGAAAGGCGATGCGCCAACTGCCGAG
>Ga0075163_10003598_pt1 | contig 20829 bp, 20 predicted proteins | sample JI1023141ADNA_FD_71478 | JGI IMG/M metagenome (GOLD analysis project Ga0075163, IMG submission 71478) | Wastewater effluent complex algal communities from Wisconsin, to seasonally profile nutrient transformation and Carbon sequestration -... | ecosystem: Engineered > WWTP > Effluent > Algae... | reverse complement strand
AACGGCGGAGAGCGACTGGGTAAAAGCCCAGGAAGCCCTCGAACAGGAAGCCTTAGAAAAAGCTAAATCTTTATCTAATTAAGCAAACGTCCAAAACCCCAATATGAGGTTCATTATGGGATACCGCCGTTTGCTTTTTTCCTGCCTGGGCTTAGTGACTTTAAACTTGGCCACCCCTGCCCTCGCTGCCAATGACGCGACGGAAGCAGGTTGGATCGATGCCGAGCAGACAAATTGCAAAATCTGGGCCTTACCTTTTTTGCGTTCGCCTGAGTACAAAGTTGCCTACGAAGGTCCCTGCAAAGATGGCAAAGCCCATGGTATGGGTAAAGCAACTTTCCTGCTAAAACGCGGCGGTCAAAGCTTCCAAAGCTGGAAGGGATATTTCCGCGACGGTTATTTTCTGGGTGAGCGGATGATAAATGAACCGCTGACTCCCTTGCCCAGCGGTGATTTTTTAATCGGCCTCCCCTCCGATCAAAATACGCAGTTCTTCATTCATGAGATTTCTGATCCGGAAGCCGGCTTGGATTTATGCAGCCGTTATGGCGGCAAGGTCATGGTTGTGGCGCCGGATAACTTTGCCTTTGCCGATGAAGCCGCAACGGAACAGTTATTGACCAAGGCCGGTGAACGTTACCGATCCTTCTGCAAAGACGACCGGGACGTCGACATCGATGTCGTGCCGAAAACCTACAAGGCTTCAGCCGCTCCCGGTTCAACCAGTGCCATTGAGCCGATCCTCGTGACTGGAAAGGCGCGCGAGGGTGCTGGCGGCAAACCTTTGGTCGTTTCCGTTTATAACAATAAGGCCGCCGACGAAGCCCGTCGCAAAAAAAATGCCGAGAAAGCGGCGGCACGGCAAGAAGAAATGGCTAAATCTGACGCCGAAACTCGCAAAGTTTTCGACGACTTTAGTAAGCAAAACCGGATTGTGAACTGGATTCAAGCTGAACAACTTGTTGCCAATCCTTTTCGTTGGGAGGGAAAGGTTGTCGGCATGAGGATCAGTTTTGACCGAATGGTCTCGCGGTCATCAGCAATCGTTCATGGACTTGATGGAGGCGGCGTTTTCTTACTGGATAACGTTCCTGATACTCTGTTTACAGGACCATCAAACGCCATCGTTGCCGTACGCGTGGGTAAGCATCGTACGTTCGAAGACCCAGCACGCCCCGCCAAATCACAAGAGATTTCGCTTCTGGCCACCGAGCTAGTGGGATCAAAGCTTTGCCAGCGCCGGGGCTGCATAGATGCGTTTAATTGGCTAGGATTTGATCTTGAAAAATTTCCCTGGGGTGGCGACCAATCGGCCTACTTAAAATGAAACTCTAGTGTAAGCGTCTCAGAGACGCTTACACTATTTTCCAATCTGGTCTAATCCAATGGCAGGTATACCCGGTCGGGTATTTTTGTAGGTAATTTTGATGCTCTTCCTCGGCGCGCCAAAAATCCGACGCCGGAACCACTTCAGTTACAATAGGTCCCGGCCATTTTTTCGACGCCGTCATTTCTTTAATCAGATTCTCGGCGATCGTTTTCTGTTCGTTATCCAGATAAAAAATAGCCGAACGGTATGACGGACCCATGTCATTACCTTGTCGGTTACGTGTCGTTGGATCGTGAATCTGGAAAAAGAACTCCAGCAACTTACGATAAGATAATTCTGCCGGATCGAAAGTGATCTTTATTCCTTCAGCATGGGTGCCATGATTGCGATAGGTGGCGTTAGGAACGTCCCCGCCGGTGTAACCAACTTCGGTTCCCGCTACACCAGGCAGGTTTCGAACCAATTCTTCAACGCCCCAGAAACAGCCTCCAGCCAAGATGGCTTGTGCAGACATTGCGCACCCCTTACCGGCGAATCAAACGCAACAATAAAAGAAGGACCACTGCGCCCAAGACAGCCACAAGGGTCATGGCGACATAAGGATCAATACCGCTGATCTGAAGATTGAATAAACGAAGGATGCTAGGGCCGATCAAAGCACCCACCACGCCAACAAGAAGATTGCCCAAAAGGCCAAAACTATGACCCCAAGTGATTTTGGTCGCAATCCATCCGGCGATAAGTCCAATCAGCAAAAAAATGAGAATATGCATGGTATTTCCCCTTTTTGGTAAGTCTCTTACGTCTCAAATTATGCCCGCAATCATGACATTCTTGCCAAGCTTGCCAAAATCAAGTTCCTTGAGCAAATAAAGTTCCATCAAATCATTGGAATATTCATGCCCGTCCCGCCTTCCGATGCGCCACCCAATATTCCCACAAGCGTTCCCGGCGCTCCCGCTGAAATCATTTCGGCACCAAAGCCGCTTCAGAATGATGCTGGTAAAGGCATTGCTTTTATGCTGCTCGGAGTCGGAATTTTTGCCGGTATGGACGCCATGGTTAAATGGCTCGGTGAACTTTATCCAACCGTTCAGCTCGTGTTCTTCCGTAGTCTATTCGCGTTTATACCTTTATCTATTGTTTTGATCCCGGCAGGCGTTCGCAGTCTGAAGACCACTCAGCTGCGCGGACATATGATGCGATCGGTCATTGGTCTTAGCTCTATGTTTTGTTTCTTTTATTCTTACAGCCGGATGCAGCTGGCCGATGCCATTGCCATTGGTTTTGCGGCACCACTATTCGTCACTGCCTTGTCTGTGCCGCTTCTCCGCGAGGCAGTGGGCATTCGGCGGTGGAGCGCCGTCATCATCGGTTTTATCGGTACACTGATTATGGCTAGCCCCACCAGCGGGGTCTTTGCGCCGATTACTTTAGTCTGCTTGGTGGGAACTTTCTTCTATGCCGTTGCTATGGTGATGATCCGGTTGCTATCGCGGACGGAAAATCCCGCCACCATCGTGTTTTATTTCACCCTGACCTGCACATTGGTTTCGGGCGCTATGTTACCTTTTGTTTGGATAACGCCTCCTTTGACTCACCTTTGCCTATTAATCGCCGTTGGTATCTTAGGCGGATCCGCGCAGTTGGCGATCACTCATGCCTTTCGCGCAGCACCGCTCCCTGTCGTCGCGCCGTTCGATTATACGGCCATGATTTATGCAACCATTATCGGCTGGATGGTGTGGGACGAGCTGCCTAAATCACAAATCTGGATTGGCGCCGTTATCGTTGTCGGCAGCGGACTTTACATTCTGTTTCGCGAAACAAAACTAAAGGATATGAATCTTTCCGGTCGGAAACAGCCGAAAGTCTAACCGGCTTCGGCCTTCTTTTCCCAAGCACCCCGATCGCTCTGCTGCCAGTAGGTTAATCGCCAGCCTAACTCTTCTAATGTGCGCCAGCGTTCTCTTGCTGCTGCCAAGGCCTCTGCATCATTACCATCGAAGAGATCAAGGCATCTTTCATAAGAAGCAATTTGGTTGGAGGTAACACCCTCCGTCAAAACTAATAGCCGCGCCCCATTCGGATTTTCATCTTGCGTGGTCAAATAAATAGGTTGCTCTTCGGCAAATCCATCTCGCGCACTGCCATGAGGCAAAAACCCCCGGTCGTCATAAGTCCACAACAGTGTGTTCAGGGCTTCAATGCGGTCTTCAGATGACGCCATAACCACGGCCCGCCATCCGCCTTCCAGCGCCTTTTTTAAAAGACGCGGTAAAACGGTTTCAAGCGGTTGACGGGCCAGGTGATAAAAGGCGACCTCCGTCATCAGTTGGATTACTTACGTTCGTAACGCGTGGCGATAAGCCGATCTAATAAGCGCACACCAAAAGCAGTCGCACCTTTTGGAATAGAGCCTTTATCCTGGGTCGACCAAGCAACGCCCGCGATATCCAAATGCGCCCAGGGCGTATCTTTGATAAAGCGCTGCAAGAACTGAGCCGCAGTAATCGATCCTGCCGCCCGGCCACCGCTGATATTCTTCATATCGGCGGCTTCGGTGTTGATCATCTTATTGTAGTTATCGTGCAACGGCAGACGCCATAGTTTTTCACCAACCGAATTACCTGCAGTGGTGAGATCAGCTGACAAAGCATCATCGTTGGAAAAAAGACCGGCATATTCGTTGCCCAATGAGATGATAATCGCCCCAGTCAATGTTGCGAGATCGACGATTGCCGCTGGTTTAAAACGTGTTTGGCAATACCAAAGCACATCCGCCAACACCAAACGCCCTTCTGCGTCTGTATTCAGCACCTCGATGCTTTGGCCCGACATGGATTTGACAATATCGCCTGGCCGCTGCGCGTTTCCGTCGGGCATGTTTTCAACCATGCCGCACAACCCGACAACATTCGCTTTCGCTTTACGACCGGCAAGTGCCCGCATCAAACCGGCAACTGTCCCAGCACCAGCCATATCCCATTTCATATCCCACATGCCATCGCCCGGCTTCAGGCTGATGCCACCGGTATCAAAGGTAACGCCCTTGCCGACAACGGCAAACGGAGCCTCTTTTTTGGCGCCAGGATTACCCTGCCATTGCATCACGACCATCTGGCTTTCACGGGCGCTGCCTTGACCGACACCCAGCAAAGCGTTCATGCCCAAGGCTTGCATCTGTTTGACCCCAAGAACTTCAACTTTTACGCCAAGAGCTTTGAGCTCCTGACATTCTGCCGCAAAGCTTTCGGGATAAATGACATTCGGCGGCTCAGACACCAGATTACGGGTCATAAATACGCCCTCAGCCACAGCTTTTGCCGTGGCGAATTCCTTTTTAGCTTGATCGGGATTGGCCAGGGTAAACGTCAATTTCTTTACGGAAAGTTTATCCTTGGCTTCATCCTTCGTACGATATTTCGCAAAGCGCCAAGCCCGCAAATAAGCCCCTAACGCATACGCCGCCGCGCGCGTGGCTTCACTGTCATCAGGCGTCCCGCCCTTTTGCTTTTTGCCCTTACTCTGGCTGCCATTACCGTCGAGCCCCATCATCGCAACCGCTTCGCTTATACCTTGACGATTAAGGTAAGCGACCAGATCGCCCCCCATGTCTTCGGCGGAAGAAGACGTTAAATCAGCGCTCTTCCCAACCCCGAGAATGATGATGCGATCGAGCCGTAATCCGGCCGGCGCAGGAATATCAAGGATCTGACCTCGTTTGCCTTCAAATTTCGGCGCGGCTTGGAGCGCGCGGCGCAACGTGCCCCCACTTGCCTTATCAAGAGTTGCGGCAGCCGTATCCAACTTCCCTCCATCAAGAACGCCGACAACGACTGTTCCTGTTTTGGGAGTAGCTTGCGGGGCAAAGACGACCTGCATGGTGAGCTCGCTTTCATCGGTTAAAGCCCGGCATCAAGATTAAGGCCGGCATAGGTTTAAGATCTGAAGCCTGATTTCACATACGGATAAACCGATAACACCAGCTCTACCGTTGGGCAATCGGCTAAAAAGCGCGACGGCAGTCTGATATTTCGATAAGGGAGCTATAAGTTGCGAGAAGCATATGTTCATTTTTGCTAGCACAAAGGCCTAGGCAGAAAAGCCCTACTGAATATAGGCCTATAATCCTATTATCTCTTTCGGAGTCTATATTGATTTTCCATAACTAAATAAAATACGCATTTTCTATAGGTTACGGTAAGAAACTCTATTCACAGCATTAACAAGCGACTATAGTCCGGCCCATGATCGTGTCAGGCACTGACCATTCTTCCTGCGCAGACCCAACCGCTTTGAAGCAGCTTCAGCTTTCAGTGGTTGGCGCGCATTTCTGGAGATAGGGCGAAAGCCCCCGGCACTCGCGATGCGCTTATCCTTCACCTTATCCGCTTATATCGGTCGCCAGTTTCTATTCTGGGTCAGTGCAGCATTTTTTGCGTTGTTGGCGATGGTGTTTCTGTTGGATTTCATTGAATTACTCCGTCGCGCTTCAGGCCGTGAAACGGCAACCTTTATGGTCATTCTCCAGATGGCCTTATTCAAGCTGCCGCAGTTAGCGCAAAAACTGGTTCCCTTTGCGCTTTTATTCGGATCGATGCTGGCCTTTTTACGTTTGACTAAAAGTCATGAGTTGGCCGTCGTGCGTGCAGCCGGGATTTCAGCTTGGCAATTTCTGATGCCGGCCCTGGTGATTGCGGGAGTCATCGGCGCGCTTCAGATCATGGCGTTTAGCCCCTTAGCCTCTATTTTGCTGGCGCGTTACGAAACCCTCGAGAATGAACACTTTAAGGGGCATGGTAGCCTTCTTGCTGTATCTGCTAGCGGCTTGTGGCTGCGTCAGGGCGATGGCAAACAAGGCGCGGTCATCCATGCTCTTCGGGTGGCGCAGGGTAAAATGGAACTCCAGGATGTGACATTTTATCTATTCGAAGACCAAGATCGATTTCTGAGCCGGATTGATGCCGCAAAGGCAAGTTTACAGCCCGGCCATTGGGATTTGAAAGATGCTTGGATTACCTTACCCGGTGGACGATCCACATCAGTTGCCAACCATCGCCTGCCAACAGATTTGACCCTTGAGAAAATTCAAGAAAGCTTTGCATCACCAGAAACCATGTCGTTTTGGGAGTTGCCAGGGTTCATCCGGGTTCTTGAGGCTGCGGGATTTTCTGGACATCGCCATCGTCTCTATCTCCATAGCCAGATGGCCATACCCGCATTGCTCTGTGGCATGGTTTTAATCGCCGCTACTTTCTCCATGCGGCAAACCCGTCGCGGTGGCGCGGCTTACCTTATTGGTGCAGGTATCCTTTCCGGCTTCTTACTGTATTTTATGTCCGACGTTATCCACGCCCTAGGGATGTCGGCCACCATCCCTGTGGTAATGGCCGCATGGACGCCTGCGGGCATTTCTTTGCTCGTCGGCATTAGCCTTATCCTTCATCTTGAGGACGGCTAATGAGAAAATTTGGCCTTTTTCTTTTTATTGGATTGTTGTCGTTCCTGACAATTAATTCGCTATATGCACAAGACACATCTGCGATCGATGAGTCTGTTCTGCTATCTGCCGATCAAGTCACTTATGATGATGAGTTAGGAATTGTCACAGCTATCGGCACAGTTGAAATTGCCCAAGGCAGCAGAACGCTTTTAGCTGACCGAGTAGTTTTCAATCGCCGCGTAGACTCTGTCTCGGCTTCCGGCAATGTCATGCTGATTGAACCCACTGGCGAGGTCGTTTTTACTGATTATGTCGAATTATCCGATCAGATGAAGGACGGCGTTATCCGCGAGCTGCATATTATTTTGTCGGATAACTCGCGTTTAGCTGCAGAAAGCGGAACGAGAACTGGCGGCAAGCGAACCGAGATGCGCCGCGGCGTGTTCAGCCCTTGTAAACTTTGCGAAGATGATCCGAAAGCGGCTCCTCTATGGCAGGTCAAGGCACGTAAAGTTGTCCATGACACTGATAAAAAAGAAATTCGCTATTATGATGCTCGATTAGAATGGTTTGGTATTCCTGTAGCCTATACGCCTTACCTTCAACATCCTGATCCTACGGTAAAAAGAAAAAGCGGTATCTTGGCGCCAAGCTTTTTCTCAAATGATGACTTAGGCTTTGTAACCAGCGTTCCATATTACTTTGCCATTGATGACAGCAAAGACCTGACGATTACGCCTATTGTTATGACGAAGCAACTCCCTGCGTTGGCCGCAGAATATCGTCAGCGTTTAACCACAGGATATTATCGCATAGCCGGCAGCGGAACGGTTGCCGATAGGCGCGAGCGGGATTTAGATGGAAATTATAGTGTCGTTAAAGAAGATGAATTTCGTGGCCACGTTGAAGGCCTAGGCCGATTTGATATTGATGATAATTGGCGCTGGGGATTTGACGTCAATCGCACAACCGATCGTAATTATCTGAAGCGTTATAACTTTTCTGATCGCGAAATACTCCGAAGCGATTTGTTTGCCGAAGGTTTCCATGGGCGCAGCTATACTTTGGGCCGCGCCGTCGATTATCAAGATTTACGATTGCTTAATCGCGTCAACTCTGAAGAAAAGCTGCTTCCTATCGTCGACCATCAATACGTGACAGAAGGTTACGATTTTGGTGGCGGTTTGGGCGGTCGATTACAGTTTGACTTTAACGCTATGAATTTGATGCGTGATCATGGCACCCAAACGCGCCGAATTTCAGGTGGCGTAAATGTCGAAGTTCCCTACACGTCGCCTATCGGCACTGTCACCACAGTAACCGCTTCAGCGCGAGCAGATGGCTATAGCACAAAGAATCTTATTGACCCGAATAATCCTGACGGCGAACGGCTTCGCGGTGAAGAGGGTCGTTTCTTCCCGCAGCTAACCGTCGATACGCGATATCCTTTTGTTCAGTACGGAAATGGATATAGCCACGTTATTGAACCCATTGTTATGGCATCGATCGCACCTAAAGGTGGCAATCCTGCACTTATTCCTAATGAGGATAGTTTAGATAACGAGTTTGATGACACTAATCTTTTTAGTCGCTCTCGCTTTACGGGGATTGATCGTGTCGAAGGTGGAAGCCGGGTTGTTTACGGTGGTCGATCTGCCCTTTATTTTGATTATGGTGGATATGCGAGTGTCTTTGCTGGACAAAGCCTTGCCCTTGACGAACACGTTACAGAGCTTTTCCGGCCAGGTAGCGGCCTTGAAAATCGTGAATCAGATTATGTCGGGCGCGTTGACGTATCGCCCATTAAAGATTTTGACTTGATCTATCGTTTCCGCGTTAAGAAATCTGACGATGAAATTCGTCGCCAAGATCTTTCGGCCATTTTTGGTCCCGAAATTTTTCAAGTATCCGTTGATTACTTAAATCTTCGTGAAGGTTATGGTGGTTACGAACCTCGTGAAGAGGTGACTGGACGAATCAGTTCACAATTTGCCAAGTATTACAGCACTCATATCTCCGCTCGACGAGATCTAAGCTCAGATGGTGGATTTCTTAACTATGGCGCAGGCATTCAGTACCAGGACGAGTGCTTAACTTGGCAGTTTGATTGGTTAAGAAACTTTACACGTGACGAGGACGTTAGTGAGGGTGATACATTCTATACTCGACTTGTCTTCAAGCATCTCGGCGAAGTTGCGTTCTAATAAAGCAGTCATAGGCGATCATGAAAAATTTACGCGATCAGAGACGATTTTTTTGTCATTTTAAATCTGTCACTTTGTCTGCCTTGTTCCTAATTTCTTGTGGAGGCGCCTTCAACGCCAAGGCTCAGGATGTAATGGGCATAGCGGCCATTGTTAACGAAGAGATCATCTCCGCTTTTGATCTTCAAGCCCGCACACAAATGACTATTGTGACCTCGGGTCTTCAAGACGATCCTCGGCAACGCACGCGCTTAGAAAGCCAGGTGCTTAAAACACTTATTGATGAGCGGCTGCAACTCCAAGAAGCCGCGAAGCAAAACATTAAAGTTTCAGATACAGAAATTGATCGTGAGCTTGCAGGCGTTGAGAAACGCAACCGCATGCCCGAAGGTGGCATGGCTAACTATTTTAAACAAAATAACTTAAGCCTTCAAACCTTACGCCAACAAGTGAGGGCACAGATCGCATGGAATAAACTTGTCCGGCGAACCATTTTGCCTAAAGTTGAAGTTAGCGATGAGGAAATCAAAGAAGTTTTACTAAAACTTCAGGAGGCTATCGGCTTACCACAAAATCTGGTTTCTGAAATCTTTCTGACCATAGATTCTCCGGACCAAGAAGAAGAAACCATGAAAGAGGCGCAACGTCTTGTCGAACAGTTACGGCAAGGAGCGAACTTCCCGGCAATTGCTCAACAATTTTCTCAAAGCGCCAGCGCAGCTTCGGGTGGTGATTTAGGTTGGGTTTCTCGGGGACAGTTACCGGATGTTCTTGGAAAAGCGGTTGAAACACTTCAACCAGGCGATATTTCTAATCCGATAAGAAGTTTTGGCGGTGTGCATATTCTTGCCTTACGTGAACGGCAAATCGCCGGACAAGCCGATCCAAACTCAATAACGCTCAAGCTGCGCCAAATTGTTTTTGATCTCCCGCCCAACGCACCACCACAGGCCGTCGCAGCGGCTATGCAAAAACTTAAAGAAATACGTAACCATGTTAAAAGTTGCGATGACTTAATGACTTATGAAAAGAATGGCTCTACAGGAACCGGCGATTTAGGTGAGATGCGGATGAGCGATTTGCCGGGAACAATCCGTCAAGCGCTCTCAAATGTAAAAGCCGGGGAAAGTACCGAACCAATCCGGGCACCTGCGACTGCACAAATTATTACTGTTTGCGATCGTAAAGAAGCAACAGTAAAACCCCCTACTGCAGAAGACGCTCGGCAGCGCCTAGAAAGCCAGAGAGCCGATCTCATGCAGCGTCGTTACCTGCGCGATCTTCGTCGCGATGCTTATCTGGACGTTCGTGGTTAAAATTGAGCCATCTTCCCTTCCGCCTTTAAGAGATATAGTTGCAAAATACGAGCTTTCTGCTCGGAAAAGCCTTGGCCAGCATTTTCTTTTTGATGGCAATATTACAGCCAAAATCGCCGCCAGCGCTCAACCATTAGATCAAGGATCGATCATTGAAGTTGGACCGGGTCCCGGCGGCCTAACACGGGCACTGCTTGCTGAGAACGCTCAAGAGTTAATTGTGGTTGAACGGGACCACAGATGCTTAGCCATTTTAGAAGAATTATCGGCTGCCTATCCGGGCCGTCTTACCATCATCGAAGGTGATGCCCTACAAACAAGCTTAGCGACTTTAGGAGCGTCGCCCCGACAGATCGTTGCTAACCTTCCTTACAATATTGGGACTGCTCTTCTCCTACAGTGGCTTGAAACACCTCAGGCATTTCAAGCCATGACACTCATGTTTCAAAAAGAAGTAGCTGACAGGCTGGCGGCGCCGCCGGGGACCTCTGCGTATGGACGACTTTCAGTTTTGACTCAATGGCTTTGCAAAGTGGATCGGCTTTTTGATTTGTCACCAAAAGCCTTTGTTCCACCCCCAAAAGTAGCGTCTACGGTTGTTCGACTGACTCCCTATCGACAGCCCCTTTTTCCTGCGTCCCGGTCGCTTCTAGAGCGCATAACGGCGGCAGCATTTGGACAACGACGCAAAATGCTCCGCTCTAGTCTGCGCAGCCTAAATGTAGATTCTCTTGCTTTGCTATCAGCAGCACATATCGATCCTACTGAACGAGCGGAACAACTAAGTATCCAAGATTTCTGCCGCCTAGCTGAAGTAATGGCGCATATGGCTTAACTACCCAGACATTCTGAGCTGCTTAACAAAATCAACAAGTCCCTCTTGTCGATCGCGCCGTAACCTTTCGGCCGTTAAGATCGCCAAGATTTGCTGAGTACTTTTGTGCATCTCGTCATTAACAACGATGTAGTCATACTCAGCGTAGTGACTCATTTCGTCTGCCGCCTTGGCCATGCGCGCTTCTACAACATCACCTGGATCTTGGGCTCTTTCCCGTAATCTTCTTTCTAGTTCGGCGGTCGACGGCGGCAGGATAAAAACCGTAACCAAGTCCTCTCGCGCCTTCTCGGCAATTTGCTGCGTCCCTTGCCAGTCTATATCAAACAAAACATCTTGACCGGCCTTTAGCGCTGTCTCAACAGCATCTTTTGGCGTGCCATAATAATGACCAAATACTTTGGCAAATTCTAAAAGCTTATTATCGTGAACCATCTGATCAAACTTTGGCTCATTAACAAAAAAATAATCACGGCCTTCTTTCTCTGCTGGCCGTGCTTTTCGGGTGGTAACAGAAATTGATAGCTTGAGATTATCATCCGCAGCCAGAAGTTGGCGCGATAAACTGCTTTTTCCAGCGCCTGATGGAGAAGATAATACAAGCATTAAGCCACGACGATGAATCATTTTTTGATACTCTAAGCTCTATTCTATGTTTTGCACTTGCTCTCGAAATTGCTCTATCCCTGCCTTCAATTCTAAGCCAATTCGCGTTAAATTTAAGACTTGGGCTTTAGCACAAAGCGTATTGGCTTCGCGGCCTAATTCTTGACATAAGAAATCTAATCGCCGTCCGATCGCTCCATTTTCCAGCAAAAGCGCATAGGCCGCTTGAATATGTGACTTCAAACGATCTAACTCTTCGCGTACATCCGCTTTTGTTGCTAAAAGTGCCAACTCTTGGGCTAGCCTTTCCTCTGAAAGTGAGGGTGAGGCGCCCAACAATTCCTTAAGTGCCCCATCAAGACGTTCCTTTAAGGCTAGGGGCTGCAAGAGCGCCTCTTGTTCGGCGGCATCGCGCCACTTTTGAAGATCCTGTAGAAGCCGAGCGAGGATTTCGCCAAGGCGAGCGCCCTCAAGCCTGCGGTTCTTGACAAGTTGAGCAAAAAGACCATCTGCGGCCTCAAGGACGGCGGTGGTAATTATTTTATAATCTTCTGAGGACAAGGCATCATCCTGCGCCTCGACAACGCCCCGAACTGCCAGCAAAGCATCTAATCTCGGCGTTTCAACCTTCCCTTCTATCTCCAAGGTTCGGCCTAAATTCATCAGCTCTTCAAGCAATGACTTGTTAATTCGATAACCGGTTGAGACTCCTTCACGTTCAACTATCAACGATAGAGTAAGACTGCCTCGAGTTATTTTCTTCGCTGCAAGAGATCGAACACATTGATCAAGCGAGTCAAAGCCGGAAGGTAACCGGAGACGGATATCAAGACCTTTACCATTAACGCTTTTAGCTTCCCAAACCCATCTACAGTTAACAGTCTGCCCATCAACACGAGCAAAGCCGGTCATACTTGAAAGTGTTTTGCTAAAATCTGCGGTCATTTGTCCCAAAAACTAGTTTGAAATTATAAACAATATAGCAAAGGATTAGCCTTTCATACAGTCAGAGCAACATGGCACAATTATGCAACAGAATAAGTCTGTTTTTATAACCGGAGCCTCACGAGGCCTAGGTGCCGCATTGGCAAAGACTTATGCGGGGCCTGGGGTGACGCTTTATCTGGTGGCTCGCGATTCAAAGGATCTTGCGGCAACTGCAGAGATTTGCCGCAAATTAGGAGCGACCGTCCAATGCTTTACCGCGAATGTTACTGACCGTTTTGCCCTCGAATCGGCGATAACCACCGCACACGCCCACACCCCGCTTGATCTTGTAATTGCTAATGCAGGTATTTCTGGGGGAACAGCGCATGGGACCGAAGGCGTTGATCAAGTTTTAACTATCTTTGCCGTTAATCTAATGGGCGTTATTCATACAGTAACCGCTGCTCAACCTTTGCTTTTGGGTAAACCGTTAAATGGAAAGTGGCGGGGACAAATTGCTATTATTGGTTCGCTTGCAGGCTTGCGCGGAATGCCCGGCGCTCCAGCCTACAGCGCAAGTAAAGCTGCCGTCAAAACATGGGGGGATGCATTACGCGTATATCTCAAACCTCAAGGAATCGCCGTATCCGTTGTCTTACCCGGTTTTATTAAAACAACCATGACTTCTCACAATGAATTTTTCATGCCGTTTCTTATGGACGTGGATGTTGCAGCAGCACTTATTAAGCAGCGGCTTTATAAGCACCCTGCAATTATTGCCTTTCCGTGGCCAATGAAAATTGCAGCTCAGCTTCTGGCGATTATGCCTCGGGTCTTTGCGGATTGGTTACTTGGACAAGCGCCCCGAAAAATCTAAGTCACGGGCGCGGTGCTGCAGGCTCTCTATCCTTCTCAGATAAAGGCATTACTGGCTTATGCGGTTGCCGTGATAATTGACGCCACCGCGCAACGTTACGGTTATGCTCTTCCAGAGTTTTAGCAAACACATGCCCACCGGTACCATCAGCGACAAAATAAATATCGCCCGTTTCCAGAGGATTTAACACAGCTTCAATACTCGCACGCCCAGGATTGGTTATTGGGCCTGGCGGAAGACCATCGATTGTATAAGTATTATAAGCCGTTGGGGTGCGGAGATCATTCAGGCTAAGTTGCCTTCCCAAAGGCTTGCCCAGTTTTGCTGTTCCTTTCGCAAGACCGTAGGCCACAGTTGGGTCTGCTTGTAGGCGCATATTGCGACGTAAACGAGAAATGTAAACACCTGCAATCCGGCGGCGCTCACTTTCAACCCCGGTTTCCTTTTCAACAATTGAGGCCAAGGTTAAAGCTTCTTTTTTAGTCGAAAATGGCAGGTTTGAAATGCGCTTATCCCATACTTGATCCATCAAAGCATCCATAGCTTTTTCCATGCGATAGACCAGATCATCCCGATTATCGTTCAAGGTCATGAAGTAAGTTTCGGGTAAAAGAGTCCCTTCCTGCGGTTCTCTGCTGATAATGCCATTCAAAAATTCTGTCCGTTGAATGATGTCGAAAATCTCCACCACAGTTAACCCTTCGGGGATAACCAAAGGACGCAAAACACTTGGACCTTTCATTAGGGTTTCGATGACATCAACGATGCTTGATCCTGCTGCAAACCGGTACTCGCCAGCTTTGAGACTGCGATCGATTTCTTGCAGTCGAAGCCGAAGTCTTAATATTGCCGGAGAGCGCACAACGCCTTCTGTAGCCAAAATCTCAGCAATACCTCCTGAGGTCGCCCCGCGCGGTATGGCAATAATCTGATCTTGTACAAGGGGCCCCGGTCGCGAAAATTCACTATTAACCCAAATCAACACACCGCCGGCTGCCAGCGCGATGATAATTAAAAATGTAGCTAATAGTTTGATAAACCGCATACCCAAGCTTGGCATGCCCAATATATTTTTTCTAGGGCGCTGCGGTGAATATCAAAGAAGCATTTGTGCCGCCAAATCCGAACGAGTTGGACAAAACATTCTTCACAGAACGCTGTTTCGGCTGATGCGGCACTAAATCAATATTACAACCTTCTGAGGGGTTATCCAAATTAAGGGTTGGCGGAACTACCTGATTATTTAAAGCAAGGATAGAATAAATCGCCTCAACGCTACCTGCCGCCCCCAAGAGATGGCCGATTGCCGACTTGGTTGATGACATCGAGAGCTTATAAACATCGTCACCAAACAGCCGCTTAACCGCACCTAGTTCTATTTCATCACCAAGAGGTGTTGAGGTGCCGTGGGCATTAATATAATCAATGTCACCAAAATTCAACTTTGCACGGCGCATGGCCATTTGCATGCACCGAAATGCGCCATCACCATCTGGAGCCGGCGCCGTAATGTGATGCGCATCTCCCGATAGACCATAACCAATAAGCTCAGCGTATATCTTGGCACCACGCTTTTTTGCATGCTCTAATTCTTCAAGCACGACAACGCCAGCGCCCTCACCCATGACAAATCCATCACGATCCTTATCCCAGGGGCGTGAAGCTTTTTGCGGTGTGTCATTAAAAGCCGTCGACAGGGCCCGCGCAGCGGCAAATCCAGCAATGCCCAGACGGCAAACTGCACTCTCAGCACCGCCGGCTACCATAACATCCGCATCATCCAGCATAATAAGTCGGGCCGCATCACCAATAGCATGAGCGCCGGTCGAGCAGGCCGTTACTGGCGCATGATTCGGTCCCTTGAAGTCATAAGCGATCGAAACATGACCGGAAACAAGATTGATAAGTGCCGACGGAATAAAAAATGGGCTCATACGACGTGGGCCACGCTCGTGTAAGATTAACGTGGCGTTATAAATAGCCTCTAAGCCTCCAATACCAGAGCCGATCATAACTCCGGTACGTACTTTATCATTGTCGGTTGTGGCGCTCCATCCACTATCCGCAATGGCTTGTCGCGCAGCACCCATTCCATAGAGAATGAATTGATCAACCTTGCGTTGATCCTTAGGCTCCATCGCCTCATCCGCATCAAACTTACCCTCAGCCGTCGAGCCGCGCGGAATAAGGCCAGCAATTCTTGCAGGAAGATCGGATACGTCGAAACTTGTAATGGGCCCCACGCCTGAACGGCTGGCCAATAACCCATCCCAGTTAGTTTTAACCCCAACGCCAAGGGGTGTGACTAGGCCGAGGCCTGTAACAACGACACGACGCATGGCGATGATAATTCCCCGAGATCAAGACCTATGCCGGCAACGGCATAATCCGTTGTACCGGCAGATCTGAAAATGGCAGCAACTCTCACTTGCTGTTTTGTTTAATAAAACCAATAGCGTCTTTGACAGTCAGAATCTTTTCAGCCGCATCATCTGGAATTTCAATTCCAAACTCTTCTTCAAACGCCATAACCAATTCGACCGTATCAAGGCTATCTGCGCCCAAATCGTCGATGAAACTAGCATTGTCTGTGACTTTGGACTCTTCAATGCCCAAATGCTCGACAACAATTTTCTTTACCCGCTCGGCGACATCGCTCATGTCGATGGTTTCCTACTGTCTATATAAAATTTGCGAATAAAATCGCAGGGTTAACACGAATGCCCACAACCGATTATGGCATGGGCGGCGGCCTTCTAGCACAGATCCTACAGCATGACCAGCACAGTAGCAGCAAGGAAATAGCTAAACCATAGCCATTCCGCCATTTATGTGGATAGTTTGGCCCGTTACATAGCCAGATTCTGGGCTAGCCAGATAAACCGCCGCATATCCTATATCATCAGGGCTCCCTAATCGGCCCATAGGTATTTTATCCTGTATTGTGGTTTTTTGTGCCTCAGTAAGAGCATGAGTCATAGGGGTCGCGATAAATCCTGGTGCAATGGTGTTTGCCGTTATTCCACGGGAAGCAACTTCTTGAGCCAAAGCCTTCGTAAAGCCGATCATACCCGCTTTCGATGCAACGTAGTTGGCCTGACCAGGATTACCGATTACGCCAACCACCGAAGAAATCCCGATGATTCGACCCCAGCGCCGCTTCATCATGCCTTTGAGGGCTGCACGAGTAAGACGAAATCCTGCTGTCAAATTCACATCTAAAACAGACTGCCAGTCTTCATCTTTCATCCGCATCAGCAAACCATCACGCGTGAAACCGGCATTGTTGATAAGAATATCAAGACTACCAGTAACAGATTCTGCTTTTTCAATAAGAGTAGTTGCGGCAGAGGGCTCTTTTAAATCCGCAGCCATAACTGTCACTCGGTTCTTTAGATGAGTAGCAAGACTCTCCAGAGCATCCATTCGTGTCCCTGACAGAACAATATGAGCCCCCGCCCGATGAAGCGACGTTGCAATTGCCGCACCGATGCCTCCTGATGCTCCTGTCACCAGAGCTGTTTTATCGTTGAGGTTAAACATATTATGTTCCTTTTATAAATGTATCTATATCTGCCGGACTTTGCAAAGATACAGCAGAAAGATCAGCATCAATTCGCTTAATAAGACCTGTAAGGACACGGCCCGAACCACACTCAAAAAGTGTATCCACGCCTTCAGACTTCATTGTTAAGATACTTTCGCGCCAACGCACACGCCCAGTAACTTGTTCGACAAGCAGACGGCGCACATCATTTGGCGATTCAACGACTGCCGCGGTAACATTTGCAATCAAAGGAATAGATAAAGGAGAAATCACAATCTCGCTTAAGGCCTCGGACATTGATTCGGCTGCTGGCGCCATAAGACGGCAATGAAACGGGGCGCTTACGGGTAACAGGATGCTCCGCTTCGCACCTTTGTTTTTCGCAATATCAATTGCGCGCTCGATTGCAGGCTTATCACCTGAGACCACGATTTGACCGGGTGCATTATCATTTGCAACATCGCAGACTTGGTTGCCTGCTGCTTCATTTGCCACAGCAATCGCTGCATCAAGATCAAGCCCCAATAACGCTGCCATAGCGCCCTGCCCTACAGGAACCGCTTTTTGCATGGCTCGGCCACGCTTCTGTAACAGAAGTGCTGCCGTTGAAATGGAAAAAGCTCCGGCTGCTGCAAGCGCTGAGTATTCACCCAATGAGTGCCCCGCAACAAAGGCAACTTTACTTGCCACCTTATATCCGGCTTCTTTTTCTAGAACGCGAATGACAGCAAGACTAACCGCCATTAATGCGGGTTGCGCGTTTTCGGTTAACGTCAATTCTTCTATCGGCCCTTCGAACATTAACGCTGAAAGACGCTGCCCAAGCGCATCATCTACTTCTTCAAAAACTTCTCGCGCCACAGCAAAGCTGGCATGCAGATCTTTCCCCATTCCAACAGCCTGGCTGCCCTGACCCGGAAATATAAATGCTTGGGACATATTTGTTCCTCTACTATTTATTGGAAAAGATCCTGACCAACGACGTGTGTCAAGACTTCGATAGTTTTTGAAAATTTTGATAACGCCGCGATGCGTTTATTCCAGCTGTAATGATCATGAGTAGAATAAGAGATCCTGCGAATAAATAAATCCAAGGATGAATCGCCACATCAGCACATGTTTCGCTAAACAGTTGTTGGTTCTTGCACAGCCTGACCTACGGTTGGATAACCAATCGAGGTTTTCTTTTTTCATCTATGGCAACGTAGGTAAAAACCCCTTCGGTAACCTTCATGGTTTCACCGCCGGCGCGACGAACGACCCACGCTTCTATTCGATAGGTTACGGAGGTGCGGCCAACCTTAACAAGATGTGCATAGGCACAGAGAACATCACCGATGAATACCGGCTTATGAAAGACCATAGATTCTATGGCAACAGTGACAACGCGCCCCTTGGCCCGCCCCATAGCAGCTATACCGCCCGCAATATCCATCTGCGAGAGCAACCATCCGCCAAAAATATCACCATTCGCGTTGGTGTCAGCCGGCATGGCAACCGTCCTGATCATGAGTTCGCCTTGTGGTTTTCCTTGAATCTCAGTCATTTTCGCAACCTATTGTGGGTAATGAAACTCACTCCTACGACATATCGGCAAATTACTTGCTCCTAACAACGCACCGCTTTTATACTGCCCCGCATGAGCGATCTATTTCAATCCGCAAGCCGCAAAGGCGGGTATACCGCCCAAGATATTGAAGTTCTTGAGGGCCTTGAGCCTGTCCGTCGCCGACCCGGCATGTACATTGGTGGCACAGATGAGCGGGCTATGCATCATCTTGTGGCAGAGGTTCTCGATAATGCCATGGATGAGGCCGTTGCCGGTCATGCCACTCGGATTGAGCTTTCTCTTTCTAAGAATGACACAGTAACCATAAAGGACAATGGGAGAGGCATTCCCACGGACCCGCACCCCAAGATGAAAGGTAAATCCGCTCTTGAGGTTATTTTAACGACCTTGCACTCCGGAGGTAAGTTTTCGGGTAAAGCTTACGAAACATCTGGCGGATTGCACGGCGTAGGAATATCGGTCGTTAATGCCCTCAGTGAAACACTCATTGTTGATGTTGCCCGTGACAAGCAGGCTTGGCGTCAAGCCTATAGCCGGGGCGCGCCAACAAGTAAGCTTCAGTCCTTAGGGAATGCAAACTGGCGCGGCACCTTGGTGACCTTTACACCTGATCATGAGATCTTTGGAAAAACAACGCATTTTAAACCTGAACGTTTATATGCCTTGGCTCGCTCGAAGGCCTATCTCTTCAAAGGGGTAGAAATTCGTTGGACGTGCGATCCCGCTTTGCTACGGGGCGACGATGTCCCTGCAACAGCTACACTCCATTTTCCCGGAGGATTAGCTGATTACTTAAATGAGTCTTTGGCGGGAAAAAATACCATAACGCCCGAATCTTTTGCCGGAAGCGCCGATTTTCCTGATAAGGCGGGGCGCATGGACTGGGCTATAGCTTGGCCCGAAGATGATGAGGGTTTCTGCCAAACCTATTGTAACACTATTCCCACTCCCCAGGGGGGGGCGCATGAAGCGGGTATGCGTGCTGCTCTTGCAAGATCGATGCGTGCTTATGGTGAGTTAGTTAGTAACCGTCGTGCATCCCAAATTTCCCCTGATGACATAGTTGGGGGTGCGGCCATTGTTTTGTCGGTATTTATCCGTGACCCACAATTTCAGGGACAAACAAAAGACCGTTTAGCAAGCCCTGAAGCTACCAAACTGGTCGATGTTTCCCTAAAAGATCATTTTGATCACTGGCTCGCTGCGCAGCCTGAAATAGCAAACACTCTCTTAGAGCGAATAATCGAACGGGCAGACGAACGTCTTCGCCGGCGCAATGCAAAAGATCTTTTACGCAAAACAGCAACGCGAAAACTTCGATTACCGGGAAAATTGGCTGACTGCACAAGCACAAGCTCTGAGGGAACAGAGCTTTTTATTGTGGAAGGTGATTCTGCGGGTGGCTCTGCCAAACAGGCACGGAACCGAGTAACTCAAGCCGTTCTTCCCTTAAAAGGAAAAATTCTCAACGTTGCTTCAGCCTCTGCAGACAAGATGGCAGCAAACCAAGAACTTCAGGATCTTATTCTTGCCTTGGGGTGCGGCTCTGGTCCTAATTTCGATGTCGAAAAGCTGCGATATGGTCGGGTCATTATCATGACCGATGCTGATGTGGACGGCGCCCACATCGCCTCATTGCTCATGACCTTTTTTTGGCGAGAAATGCTAGGCCTTATCCAGTCTGGTAACCTTTACTTAGCTGTACCGCCACTTTACCGGCTCACCCAAGGTGGGCGCACAGAATATGCCCACAATGATGCCGATAAAGACAGGGTTTTGAAAACGGCATTCAAAGCCGGGGCCAAGGTCGATATCGGCCGGTTTAAGGGCTTGGGCGAGATGCAATCACAGCAACTTAAAGAAACGACAATGGATCCGGCCCGGCGTACTTTGTTACGTGTCTGCTTACCGGAACGCCATACCGAGCCTGAAGACTGGAAAAGAACAACCTCTTTGGTCGAAAGCTTAATGGGGCGTAAGCCGGAGTTGCGTTTTAAGTTCATTCAAGAAAATGCCGACAAGGTAGCGACTGACCTCGACGTGTGATTCATCTAGCAAAACAGTCTCATAAGTCCATTGAATAAAAAACCCAGCAATGCTGGGTTTTTTATTGGCTAATAGCTTATCATATAAAAGCGAAGAGGAGCGGTATAAGCCGCTCCTCTCGTTAC
>Ga0075163_10003597_pt1 | contig 20830 bp, 18 predicted proteins | sample JI1023141ADNA_FD_71478 | JGI IMG/M metagenome (GOLD analysis project Ga0075163, IMG submission 71478) | Wastewater effluent complex algal communities from Wisconsin, to seasonally profile nutrient transformation and Carbon sequestration -... | ecosystem: Engineered > WWTP > Effluent > Algae... | reverse complement strand
AGCCCGAGCGCCTTAGGCCCGGCGATTGCGCCGGCAATGAGGAAGCCCGGAATACTGTCGAACTTGAACCGTTTGAAAATAGTCGCAACGATGGTGGCAAGCGCGAGAATAACGAGCAGGTCAACCGCGACGACAGACGTGCCGTGCGCTGCGCCCTCGCAGAGTGTGAGTGGGATGGAAGAGAGGCTCGTCACAGGACTGAGCGTAGACCGGACCCATTCGTCAATCACGCAGAACTGGAGTTCGCGCCAGACTTGCCCCACCTGTCAATCAGGACCGCGAGGAGGGTGACGTCCGCAGGGGTGATCCCCTCAAGGCGCGATGCCTGTCCAAAAGTGCGGGGGCGAAACTTCGCGAGGGCGTTGCGGGCTTCGGTGCGCAGGTTCGGGAGCGTTCCATACTCAACGCCATCGGGCAGGCGCCGATGCTCCATGTCGGCCTGGCGCTTCACCTCGGCTCGTTGACGCACGATGTAGGGCTCGTACCGTCGCTCGGCATGGACGACGCGCCACACGCCTTCATCGAACGCCGCGTTCGGCTGGGCACGCAGAACTTCCTTGCGGAACAGGGGCAGGTCGTACTTGTCGCCACGGAGCAGGCGTGCAAAGGGGACGCCGTTCACGACGGTGCCATCGATGATCGCACTTAGCGCGGCGGCTTGTGACCGACGCTCGCCATACATGGCGACTCGCCTTCGACCCAGTGGGGATTCGGCAAGGAGCCCCAACTCAAGCGCTCGCGGCGTCAGGCGTTCCGCGGCATTGTCCGCACGGAGCAACAAACGATGCTCCGCGCGACTCGTAAACATGCGGTACGGCTCGACCGGCGTCTTGGTGCAAAGGTCATCCATGAGGACACCGATATACGCCTCGTCGCGCCCAAAGATGAACTCGCCCTGATCGCGAGCACGTCGCGCAGCGTTCAGCCCAGCAACCAGTCCTTGTGCGGCGGCCTCCTCGTAGCCGCTCGTGCCGTTGATCTGTCCAGCGAGGAACAGCCCTCGGACCAGACGAGTTTCACCGGTCGCCAAGATCTGGTGCGGACGGACCATGTCGTACTCGACGGCGTAGCCGTAACGCAGGATTTCTGCATTCTCGCACCCGGGCAAGCCTCGCACGATCGTGTCCTGCACGTCCGCTGGCAGTGAGGTGGAGATGCCGTTGCAATAGATCCAATCGTCACGGAGCGACTCTGGTTCAAGAAACACGCCGTGCGCGTCGCGCTCTGCGAAACGGACGACCTTGTCCTCGATGCTCGGGCAATATCGCGGGCCGACCGACTCGATCTGCCCAGAATACATCGGCGCGCGGTGCAGGTTCTGGCGGATGACCGCGTGGGACGCGTCCGACGTGGTCGTCTGACGGCAATCCACCTGAGGCAACAGTGGAAACGATGGCAGGACGAAGTCATTTGCCGACCACTCGCCGAGGAGTCGAGCGGTCTCTCCGCGATAATCGTCCGACCATGAGGGCGCCGGCACGCCAACTCCTGTTCGAGCCGAGGCATTGGTCAGATCACTGAAGGCAACCGGCGTTTCATCCCCCCACTGCGCCGGGAGTTCGTCCCAACGAATCGACGCGCGGCGGATGCGGGGCGGCGTGCCCGTCTTCAACCGACCGAGTTCAAAGCCCAGTGACTGGAGTGCGCCGGAGATGCCGACTGCCGCAGCCTCGCCGAAGCGGCCTCCTTCGCGCTGCTGCTCGCCGGTATGCATCAACGCACGCATGAATGTGCCGGTTGTGAGCACGACGGCGGGCGCGAGCAGGCGCAACGTGCCGCGTTGTTCACCAACTGTCGTGACGATGGCGCCTTTGACTACCCCATCTTCAACAAGCAGTTGATCCACGCACCCCGCAATCACGTCGATCTCAGGCCTCGAGCGGACCAGAAGTTGAACGGCTTCGGCGTAGGCGTGCTTGTCGCACTGTGCACGAGGGCCATGGACCGCGGGACCCTTGGACGTATTGAGCATCTTGAACTGGATGCCGGTGGCATCGGTCGCAAGGCCCATGACTCCACCCATCGCGTCGATCTCGCGGACGAGCTGTCCCTTGGCGAGCCCACCATTCGCAGGATTGCAGGACATCACGCCGATTTTGGTTGGGTCCATTGTGACGAGCGCGACGGTGCGCACGCCAGGGAGCAGGTTCGCCGCAGCCCAAGCGGCTTCCACTCCGGCGTGCCCGCCGCCGATCACGATGGTTTCAAACGTGCGACTCACGCACAAGAATATGCGAACGGCTCATGCCTCGCGTGATGCGTGTGCCGCGCTGGTGCGGCAGATCAGTGTGCATTCGGATGCACAAAGCCACGGAAGATCGTGAGCCAGAGGATCTTGAAGTCAAAGCCAATGCTCCAATGGCGGATGTAGAAGAGATCCAGTTGGAGGCGTTTGCGCAGGTCCGTATCGCCGCGCAGGCCATTGACCTGGGCCCAGCCGGTAATGCCGGCCTTGACGTGCTGGCGGAGGATGTATCCTCGCCAGTTCTCCTTGAACTGCGCGATGAGTTCCGGGCGTTCTGGGCGCGGACCCACCAGGCTCATGTCGCCCAGGAGGACATTAAAGAGTTGGGGCAGTTCGTCGAGGCTCATCCGACGCAGCCACTTGCCGACGGGCGTGACGCGAGGATCGTGGCGTGCCGTCCACGTCGCCTCACTCGCCTCGTCCTCGGCGTGGAACATCGTGCGGAACTTGTAGATGCGGAAGGTCTCGCCACCCAGGCCCACGCGCGTCTGTGCGAAGATCACTGGTCCCGGGCTTGTGAGGCGCACCAAAAGCGCGATCAGGAGCATGAGCGGCGAGAACAGCACGATCGCAATCGCGGCTCCCGCGAGGTCCACCGTGCGTTTGCCAAATCCGCCGAGGCCGTGGTGCGGATTCTCGCGGTAACTGAGCACGGGCATGCCGTCGAGTTCGCTGACGACCATGCTCTGGGGCAAGTATCGTGGGTGGACGTCGGGAACGATGCGGACCTCGACCGCGAACTTCTCAAGTAGTTTGAGAAGTCGAGGCAGTTCCGCCGCACGCGCATTGGGAATCGCGAGGTAGACCGCGTCGGGCTTCTGGCCGTTCAGCACTTCTTCGAGGTTGTCAAGCCCGCCTAGCACGGGCTTGCCAAGGATGGTGCTGCGACGCGTGGTGTCGCGGTGCGAAATGAAGTACGCGACCTCGATGCCGGTCCATGTGTTTCGCTCGAGCGTTCGGCACACGATCCGCCCGAGACGTCCCACGCCAATCACCGCGACGTGGCGCAAGTTCCAGCCCCGGCGGCGAATAGACCGCAGGAGGCCACGGAAGATCAGGCGATGCAGGCAAAGGAAGAGCGTCTGAACCATCGCGAGCGTCACGAGTTGGACGCGTCCCGCGTCGACCGGCTGCCCGAAGAACCTGGCGCTGGGAGCACTCCTGAACGCGATTGCCGCGTCGCCACCGACGACCCAGAGCATGATGATGATCGCAACAATGCTCGCGAGCGATGACTTAATGACCTGGCGTTGCTCGACCCAGACCGAGCGATCACGCCGGGGCTGGTACACGCCAAACAAGACGAGCATGAGCACCGCAAGCGGAGCCGCGATCACTGCGAGTGGCTCTTTGACCATCGTCGCCCAATCGTCGACGAGCGGCTGCTCAACCACGAATCGGCGGATGACCCACGACAAATAGCACGCAACCACCACCACGCCCGCGTCTGCGAGCGAAAGGAACGTGACGAACAACTGGTGCTTCTGCTTGACCAACCTTCACCCCGGTGGACGATCGAGCCCCAGCCGCAGGCCCGTGACCGTTCGGAAAGATAGGTTCGCAACCGGGGGCGATGCCACTGGTCCGCCTTTCGCCTCCCGCTGACAAAGCCCTATCAAATCCTATTTCTTCCCGTTCCACAACGGCCCGGTTCGAATCGAAACCCCCTTGAGGGCAAACCGCTCGAGCGCTTTGCGTTCGTCGTCATTCAGGTCCGTTCCCGCGGGAGGAACGATCTTGGTCAACGCATACAAGTCGCCGCGATTTCCAGCCTGATCGTTCAGTCCTTGACCTTTGAGTCGCAGTTTCCTGCCGCTTGCGGTGCCGGGCGGGATCACCAGGTCCAGCGAGCCACTGAGCGTCGGGATCGACACGCTCCCGCCCAGCGAGGCTTCGGCGATCGAAACTGGAAGGTCGAGGTACAAGTCCAGACCTTTACCCGTCTCTTCGAACTCGCCGCGCCGGAAGAGCGCGTGTGGCAGCACGCGGATCTGGAGCAAGAGGTCCGGCGCACCTCGCTTCGATGTGCCCGCGCCGCGCACACGCAGTTGCGTTCCGTCAGCGATGCCCGGCGGGATCTGAACTTCGATGGTGCGCGACTTGCCCTTGCCAGCCTCTTCAACACGCACGGGGGCCATGCCCCCTTTCCACGCCGTCTCGAATGGGATCGTGACGGTGTGGCGGATGACGTCCGGACCTTCCTCCTCTGCATCGGCGAAGGGACTTCGGCGCGACCTTGCTCCTCCTCGCGAGCGTTCGCCGAAGATCGCGTCAAAGACCGAACCAAGGTCTTCGCCCTCAAAGGGTGTGCCTGTTGTTGACGCACCGCCGGCCCAATCTTCGTAGCGGGCGCCAGCGCGAGCGTGCGGGGACGACCTTGCGCCGTCGAATCCAAACTGGTCGTACTGACGACGCTTCGCCTCGTCGCTAAGTGTGTCGTACGCCTCCTGTATCTCGGCAAACCTCTTCGCAGCGTCCGGGGCCTTGCTGACATCAGGATGATGCTCGCGCGCCAGTTTGCGATACGCGCGTTTGATCTCGTCCTGCGTCGCACCCTTGGACACATTCAACACGTCGTAGTAATCACGCTTGGACATGGTCGCTCTATCGTAGTCGGGCTTTGGGACGCTTCAGAAGGTCTGCTGCACTTCGATAAAAACCGCATCGGCTAAAGAAAAAACGCCCCGGCGAAGAATCACCGGGGCGCATCGAAGACAAGTTGAACACCAAATCAGTTGGGCTTTGCTGGCGGAGCGGGGGGCGTCGGAGCCGGTGCTGAAGGCTGCGGCATTGGGCCCGGGCCCATCGGTGCGGGATTGGCCGGAGCGGGTGCAGGTGCCTCAACGCTCACGACTTCGATGTCGTACGCGAGCCACGCGTCGCCGGGCACCTTGAAACGCGGGTTACCCTGCGGGCCGAACGCCTGATCGGATGGGATGAGCAACTTGAATCGCTCACCTTTGCGGAGTTCCTTGGTCCCTTGGTTGAACCCCGCGACGGACATGTCCTGGCCCAGGCGGAACGCGACCAACTGGTTGCGTGCTCGGCTGTTTTCAAACACAGTTCCATTCACGAGCGCGCCAACCGTGTGCAGACCGACACGCGAATCGGCCACGATCGTTTCACGATCGCCAGTCCCGCCATAGTTGATGCGGACAAGCCCCGAATCGAACCGCTGCACCTTCACATCGGGCGTGAACTTCTTGAACTGGTAGGCAGCACCAGTGTCGGGCCCCCACACCACCTTGCCCGTAGCGTCGAACCCGCGGTCGGCGGTGGACATGGTGTCACCATCAACCGTGAACTCGCTGGTCATCTCGATCGCGCCCTGCGCCGCGGTCGGATAGGGGTAGGGCGTCTTGCCGCTGAGAACCTTGCCATCCCACTTGGTCGCGATGTCCATCGTCGCGTAGGTTTCAGAGAGGTCGAGCCCAGCGGGGAACTTGTCCGGCGCTGCCCACAGCGTATTGAGGAACGAGTGCGCCCCCTTCGCTTGACGGAACACGATCGTGCGAACGTGGATCTCACCCTTCTTCTTGTAGATCTGCCACAACGCCTGGCGGAACGGAGCCCATGGCGCGTCCACACGGGCGGCCTCGACGTACAGCGTGTCGGCCATGCCGTGAACATGCACGTGCGCAATGCCAAGGAACACGTCCGCGGACTTCATCTTGTCATCGCCCTGACCAACAGGCTTCACAGTGCGCCACGCACCCTCGAGAGCCTTGCCGACCTTTGCGATCGACTCATCGCTCCACGTTGCCTGCTGCGAATAGGGCAGGGTGAGGGGCTTGGGCGTGAGTGGCGCAGTGCTGATCTTCGCTTCGCCGACTGGTGCCCCGCCCTTTTGGTCCTGCGCTCCCGCCACCAACACGAGACCCGCACACACCGCAACACAACCGATTCTTGTCGTCCAACTCATGACTGTTGCTTCCTCTGAAAACCCCGCCAATGTCGGCGGGCCACACGATGCGTTTTTCGGAACTCGACACTCACGCCAACTCGGGGAACAACTTCTGCGTCGCACCCACGAGATCCTTCACGTGGCTGATCGACTCATTCATGAACTTCCGCTCGGCGTCGTCCATCTTGAAGGAAATGATCTTCTCGACGCCGTTCTTGCCCAAGATCGCCGGCACGCCCACGAAGTAGCCCTTGCCCTTCTGACCGGGAGCCACGCCGTACTCGTCCTCGCAGTAAGCGGCGGACGGAATCAATCGCTTCTTGTCGCGCACGATCGCCTCGACCATATCAATGGTGCCGCTGGCAGGGGCGTAGAACGCGCTCGTGCCCATGAGGGCCACGATCTCGCCGCCACCCTTCTTCGCACGCTCGACACACGCATTGATCTTCTCTGCCGACAGCAAGTCCGTGATCGGGATGCCGTTGACGCTGGTGCGGTTGGGCAATGGGACCATGTCGTCGCCATGCCCACCCAGCAAGAGGCCCTGGATGTCCTCCACGCTGATGCCCAGCTCCATCGCGAGGAACGCCTTGTACCGAGCCACGTCGAGCGCGCCGGCCTGCCCCATCACGCGGTGCGCCGGGAAACCGGTCGTCTTCCACGCGACGTACACCATCGCGTCGAGCGGATTGCTCACAACGATGACGATGCTATTGGGCGCGTACTTCTTGACGTTCTCGCTGACCGTCTTCACGATGCCCGCGTTCACCTTGACAAGGTCATCGCGGCTCTGCCCGGGCTTGCGAGGCATGCCCGCGGTGATCACAACCACGTCGCTGTCCGCGATGTCCGCGTAGTTGCTGGTGCCGGTGATCTTGCTGTCAAAGTTCTCGATGGGGCCACAGCAGAACAAGTCGAGCGCCTTCCCCTTGGCGACGCCTTCCCGCTCGGGAATGTCCAGGAGAACTATGTCCCCCAGTTCCTTCTGCGCCGCCCAGTGCGCACAGGTCCCGCCGATGTTCCCCGCCCCGATGATGCTGATCTTCGCCCGACGCGTTGCCATGCGAACCTTCTCCGTGCTGTGTTCTAGTGGTTCATGTCCCGCGCGGTTGCCGTGCGGGCACGATCCTAGGCCCCGCGATGGGCGTACACGATCCGAACAGACAAGCAGCCCCGTCTCGTCTCGGGCTGTGCGGCGTTCTACAAGCACCCCGCTATCTACCTATTGGACCGGCCGGGCCGGGAGCGTCGCATCCAGCCAATCCGCGAGCGCTCGGCTCTGACTGCTCAGCCGCCAGAACAACGCCTGGTGCCCCAACGAAAACTCCCACCGCTCTGGCTTCCCGAGCAATCGCCACAACTCGTCCCCTTCCTTGGCAGGGACGATCTCGTCCGCCACTCCATGCAGCATCAACGTCGGGATCGTGCGCAGGTGAGGCCCGACCGCCAGCGAGTCCAGTTTCGTCGCCTTGGCGTACTCCCCCAGAAACTCTGCTTTGAGCGCCGTTAGCCTCGCCTCTTCCTCGTCCTTCGTCCTCTTCTTCTCAGTCGGCAGATACTGCAGCCGCACGCCCCCATCAAAGAACGTGCTCTTCTGCGACACCTCCATCAGGTTCGCGCCGCTCCCCACCAGGATCATCGCCTTCACGCGCTCGCCCAGCCGCGCCGCCACCGCGGGCGCCACAAAAGACCCCGCGCTCGCGCCCCAGACCACGATCGGCTTCTCCGCCAACTCGGGCGCACACGACTGCATGTAGTTCACCACTGCCTCCGCGGCGTACGCCCCCATCGCCATGCGTCGATCCACCGATCCCGCCGCGATCCGCCCCATGCTGTCAACAGTGCCTTCGAGCAGCATCAGGTTCAAATCCGCCTGCATCCCCCACGGAAACGTTGACACCGCAACATGCCACCCGCGCCGCTGCATCTCCGCGATCGCGGCCTCTTCAAACGATAATCCGCCAAGGCTATGAAACCACAGGATGATCCCGCGCGGCCCCTGCGGCGCAAACGGGCTCGCCTCACGAACATCAAACAGCACACTCTCCGCGGGCACGTCCCCCCACGCTTCCTGCTCTTTCGTCAGCGTGATCGCGTCCGTGCGCCCTTCCTGCACTTCCTTCATCCCCTCGCGCAGCGTCGGCCCCTTCGCGAGATACTGCAATCGCTGCAACACCGGCAACGTCCGCTTGTCGGGTTCGGCTTCCCAATCGGGGCTGCGCACCACGCGCAGCGCGACCAACTTTCCATACGGCGCTTCGCGCGACGCGAGCACCTCCGCCTTCGTATGGAACGCCACGCGGGAGAGCGACGACCCATTGAGCCCATGCGCGAGAAGGATCACCGGCGTCAGTCCGCGCTCATCCGGTGGCGGCAAGACCGGGTCCTTCCCGAACAACTCGGGCCACTCGATTGGCGCGAGCGCCTCGCCATGCGACGCAAGCCGCGCCGGGTCCGCGGGGACCTTCGTCACGCACGCAGAGAGAAACAGAATGGCACCCATCGCGCCCGCACACAACAACTTTGCAACGACACTTGACATGGTCCCGCTCCGTTGAAGACCCATTCAGACTCCGGCCGCCACTTCCGCCCACGCCAATCCACCCGGCAGATCATCCGCCGACCATTCCAAATGCAGCACCCGCCGCCGCATGGGCCGAGTCGCCTTGGGCGACGCATGCACCGAGTGTGGCCGCATCAGCACCACACCCCCCGCTTTCGTGCAACATTCCACGTACGCCATCGCTCCCGCGACTCGATCCACCTCGGCCGCGGGAAGCAAGCCCTCCGCGTGCGACCCGGGCACCACGCGTAACGGGCCGTTGTCGGCACCCACATCATCGAGGTGCACACGCAGCACAAGCACGCCATCAAGGATGTTTCGAGGCGGGCGGCAGTGCGCCTCGCCATCCTTCACAGACCATGGCCCGAACCCCGGCACTTCCATGCGTTCCTTCACCGCGATCGTCGCGTCCTGATGCCATGGCACGAGCCAGTTCGTCTGCTCTGTCTTATCAAACAGGATCGAACGCACCACCTGCGCCCGCGCGCCCGCCACCTCCTGCGCGAGATCCACGATCGACGACGCCCGCACGATCTCCCACACCTGCGGCGCACGCTCCAGCACACGCCGCACGCCGGGCCTCGGCCCGCGCTCGCCCATCAACAGCGGCTCGCACGCCTCCCGCAGCGCGGCCACCGTCGGCGCATCCACGATGCCATCAAGCACCGCACACCCCGTGTGATCAAACTGCCCTAGCCGTTCGTCCATCGCTCCACTGTACGGCCTTGAAACCCACTTCCTTTCCCTACACTCCCCCATGCTCCTCGACCCTGCCACACTCCCCCAGTCCGACCGCTACAAACTCTTGATCGGCGGCATCGTCCCGCGCCCCATCGCCGTCGTCTCTACGACCAGCCCCGATGGCAAACACAACGTAGCCCCGTTTTCCTTCTTTACCGGCGTCTCCAGCAATCCCCTCTCCCTCCTCTTCTGCCCCGCGAACAACAACGATGGGAGCGAGAAGGACACCCTCCGCAACTGCCGCCCGCGCACCATCCACGGCAGCGAGGCACCCGGCGACTTCGTCGTCAACATCCTCTCCCACGCCCACGCCAAGGCCATGGCCGCCACCGCCGAGGCCCTTCCGTATGGAGAAAGCGAGTTCGCCCTCTCGGGCCTCACGCCCGCGCCCTGCACACGCGTCCGCGCGCCGCGCATCGCCGAGGCCGTCGTCAGTTACGAGTGCCGCACGTCGCAGATTATCACGCTCGGCTCCTCCACCAACGCCCCCAACACCACGCACATGCCCGCCGGCGGCAACATCGTCATCGGCGAGATCCTCCTCGTGCACGTCCAGGACGACGCGATCAACGACAGATATCACATCGACCCCGCGATCGTCGACGCCATCGGCCGTCTGGGCGGCCTCACGTACTGCACGACGCGTGATCGCTTCGACATGCCGCCGGGAAAGAAGGCGCTAGCGTCACGCGAGTAGTCGTCACTGCGAAGCGAACACCCGCAACTACTCGGCAGGTGGCTCTTTCCACGCCGAGAGCAGATAGTCCAGCATCTCTGCGTCTGCCAAGTTTCCCTGACTCCCGTCGTACGAAAACGCCGACCGGTCGAACGACATTTGCTTGGGTTTGTCGCTGTTTCTCGGGAACACTTCCCCTGCAGCCATGCCTTCCAACCTCCACCGCTCTCGTGGCGTGAGGCGCTCAGCCTTGGCATCCGGAACTGCATATCCGGACAGCACAAGAAACTCACTGAGGGGCATTTGGAAGTAGCCTCCAGCCCATCTCGAACCATCCCGATTCCTTGTCCCGCACCAGTTGTAGAACTTCGGCTCCACGCGCAGAAACGCCGAGCCATCACCGACATCGCGAACCACCACGACGCCCTGCGCACACGCTGCCTTCAGCGCCTGCTCATAGTCCATCTCGGAAACGCCCGAGGCTCGCAACACTCCCGCCGGGACAAACGACCGACCGTCCGGCAGTTCGACCTGTCCATTGCGCACGACAACGGCGACACCCTGCAGCGGGTTCTTCCGCGTCCAATAGTCGCGTTCGCGGAAGCAGCCGTAGTACAGCACCCCCACCGCCACAATCAGGATGATCGCCCCCCACTTCTTCATCGCATCATGCTCTACGCAGGCCACGCGAATGGCGTTCCCTACGCTTGGTCCAAGGGCGTCGCGAACACTGCCACGGGGCCCTTGCATCATAAGGATTGCACCATGAACCACACCGCACTCACCTTGCTTGCCCTCCCGCTCCTCCTCACCGCGACAATGGCCCAGACCACACCCTCAACGCCCGTCAAGCCCGACACCACCTCCGCGCCCGCCTCGAAGCCCATGACACCGTCCACACCCACCAACTCCCCCGACACCAAGCCCGCCCTCCCCAAAGCCGTCATCCCCGCCCTGCACGAAGGGACCGAACCTCGTTCCAACGCCTTCAACGCCATCGCCAAGGAAGGCAAAGCGAAGGTTGTCTTCCTGGGTGACTCGATCACCGAGCAGTGGGCCGGCGCGGGCAAGAGCGTGTGGGAGAAGCACTTCGCCGGGTGCGCCAACTTCGGCATCGGCGGCGACCGGACCGAGCACATCCTCTGGCGCATCGACCACGGCAACTTTGACGGGCTCAAACCCAACCTCATCGTCCTGCTCATCGGCACCAACAACACGGGGCATCGGATGGACCCCGCCGCCGAGACCGCCGCGGGCGTCCGCGCCATCCTCGATCGCCTCCGCACCAAATGCCCCGACGCCACGATCCTCATGATGGCCATCTTCCCCCGCGGCGAAAAGGCGGACGATTCCCTCCGCGCCATCAACACGCAACTCAACGCCCTCCTCCAGCCGATGGCCGACGGCACCAAGATCATCTATAAGGACATCGGCAGCAAGTTCCTCGATGACAAGGGGAACGCCAAGAAGGACCTCATGCCCGACTACCTGCATCTTTCGGAAGCCGGATACACCATCTGGGCGGAGGCGATTGGGGAAGACGTCAAGAAGGCAATGGGAAATGGGCAGTAGGCAATGGGGAAGAGAAATGGCCACATAGCAAAGGTGCAAAGGTACAAATAAGAAGAGCCCCGTCCAACTGGACCGGGGCTCTGGTCTTGATTTGGCCATGTGGCAATTTGCTGCTTTGGCCATTTGATGCTTCGTCAGGCCGCTTCATCGCGCACGAGCGTGAAGCCGCCGCCGAGGTTACGGCCGAAGCGCAGGGTCAGGGACTCGCTGGGCTCGCTCATGTTGGTGCCGTGCTTGGCGGTGATGGTATAGGAAACGCTGGTCGTGCCCGTGGGGACGGTCGTGTCGATAAACTTCTTGCCGCCCACGGTGTCGATGAGCGCGTACGTGCCGGTGTTGTTGAACGCTCGCCGGATGGAATAGATGACGTTGCTGACGCCCTGCGGCTGGGTCGCCTTCCACTTGACGATGAGGTTTCCCTCGCTGTCCAGCGTGCCGGACAACTGATACGGAGCGTTGGGCGGGGGCGTTTCGCCGCGCGGGGCCGGGGGTTCGAGCCCGGCGTCGGCCCAGAGTTTGGTGTTGCCGGACTGCTCGATGAAGGACTTGATGGTGCTGACCAGGTCGCTGGCCTCGCGCTTCATATCGCGGAAGGCCTCGTTCTGGGCGACGGTGGCCTGCTTGCTGGCGAGACGGATGGCGTTGGCGGAGTCAAAGGCAGTGCGGCTTTCGCCCACGAGGCCTTTGAAGTTCGCGACAACCTGCGTAGACAATCCAAGCGTGGTTGGCGCCACGCCCCACAAATCGGCATGCTGCTCCATCCATGCGAGGAGGAGGCTGTTCGACGTATTTGGAATGTTCGGCACGACAACACCACCTTTCCACACATATTTGTGTGTACGAGAGACATACGGCATGGAAACAAACATGCCCACATCACCGGTCGGCGTGCCGACGAAAGGTCTTGAGGAGTGGCCGTAAGAATTTGTGAAACAAGGACTTGCGACACGCTCGTAAGCGTTTTCAGAAATCGGACAAGGAGGGACGGTTTCCCCGAGTGCGCAAGGGTTGCCCAATCCCTCAGCGCTCAACTGCATAGCCCCGGCGGACGTTCGGTTGGCGTCCGTACTATCCGCCCACATGGCTAGCCCCACCGGACATTCCCCCGCCCAGTTCGTTGAAAAGTGGCAGCGCGTCGATCTGCCGGAACGGGCCGCGAGCCAGGAACACTTCATTGATGTGTGCCGCCTGCTGGGCCAGCCCACGCCCGCCGAGCATGATGCGACGGGGGCCGAATATGCCTTCGAAAAGGGCGTTGACGTGTCGGGCTCCGCGAGCAAGGGGAGCAAGGGCGAGCGTGGGTTTGCCGATGTCTGGTGGAAGGGCAAGTTCGGCTGGGAGTATAAGAGGAAGGACAAGTACGCCACGCTCGACGAGGCGTATCGCCAACTCCTGCAGTACCGCGAGGCCCTCGAAAGCCCGCCCCTCCTGATCGTGTCGGACATCGGGCGGACGGAGATCCATACCAACTTCACGGGGACGAAGAAGGAAGTCCATTCGATCCTCCTGAAGGACATGGCCGAACCGAAGTCGCTCGCGCTCCTCCGCCGTGCGTTCACGGATCCGGAGTCCTTCCGCCCCAAGATCACGACCGAAGCGATCACGCAGGAAGTCGCCGCAAAACTCGGGCAGGTGGCCGAGGGACTCCGCAAGCGCGGGCACGATCCGCAGGACACGGCCCACTTCCTGATGAAGTGCATGTTCTGCCTCTTCGCCGAGGACGTGAACCTCCTTCCCGGGAAACTCTTCACGAACCTCCTGGAGAAGATGCACCACCGGGCGAAGGAACTGACGCCGCGCCTCACGAGCCTCTTCGCCGCGATGCGTTCGGGCGGGGCGTACGGCAGCGACGACATCGAGTATTTCAACGGCGGCCTCTTCGACACCAAGCCCGCCCTTGACCTCACGACCGATGAGATCGGCCTGCTCCAACTCGCGGGGACGCAGGACTGGGGGAGTGTCGAGCCCGCGATCTTTGGCACGCTCTTCGAGCGTTCGCTCGATCCGGCGAAGCGGTCGCAGATCGGGGCGCACTACACGAGCCGCGAGGACATCCTCCTCGTCGTCGAGCCGGTCATCATGGACCCGCTGAGGGGCCAGTGGGCGGCGGTGAAGGAGAAGGTTCAAGCCCTGCTCACCAAGCGTGCCCCCTTGGTGCAGGCGGCGCGGGCGGACAAGACGAAGCGGCCGCAACTGGCCAAGATCGGCAAGGACATGGAAGCCGCGATCGAGGGATTCCTTGATCGCCTGTCCAAGGTCACGATCCTCGACCCGGCCTGCGGCTCGGGAAACTTCCTCTACGTCGCGATCCAGCGGTTGCTGGACCTCGAAAAGGAAGTCATCACCTTCGCGGCGCGGCCCGAGATTAGCCTTGGCGTCTTTCCGACGGTGCGGCCCACGCAACTGCGCGGGATCGAGATCAACCCATACGCGGCGGAACTGGCGCAGGTCGTCATCTGGATCGGCTACCTGCAATGGATGCGCGACAACGGGTTCCAGGCCCCGCGCAACCCGATCCTCGCGAACTTGTCCACGATCGAGAACCGCGACGCGATCCTCATGACGGGGAAGAGCGGCGAACCGCTGGCGAAGGCGGCGTCGTGGCCCGAGGCGGACTACATCATCGGGAACCCGCCGTTTCTGGGGTCCAAGGTCTTTCGCCAGAATGGCCTTGACGAGGCGACCATCCAAGCCATCTTTGGTGCGTACGACCTGCCCAAGACGAGCGACCTGTGCTGCTACTGGTTCGAACTGGCGCGGCGGGCGATCGAGAAGAAGCCCGCCGTCCGCGCGGGATTGCTCGCGACCCAAGGCATCCGCGGCGGTGACAACCGCACGGTGCTGGAGCGGATCAAGAAGTCCGGCGACATCTTTATGGCGTGGTCGGATCGGGAGTGGGTGCTCGATGGGGCAGCGGTGCATGTGTCGATCGTCGGATTTAGCTCGGACAAGCCAAAGCGGGCAACCCTCGACGGGACGGGTATCGCAGACATCAATGCTGACTTGTCACTTGGTAGCGACTTCGCAAGTTCAGGGCGGCTGTCAGAGAATCGCAAGATCGCGTACATGGGAAATACCAAAGGTGGTAGCTTCGATCTTGAGTTCGCTGTCGCCCGGGAAATGCTAAAACTCCCGAATGTTCACGGGAAACCGAGCACAGATGTGGTTCGGCCGCGAGTTAACGGATTGGATGTGATGGGCCGCCCTCGCGGGGGATTCATTATCGACTTCGGGGTCACCACCGATAAGAATGCAGCCGCAAAGTACGAAGCGCCGTTTCAGTATGTGGAGCAGTTCGTCAAGCCCGAAAGGGAGAAGAACCGCCGAGCGGTGTACGCGAAAAACTGGTGGCTACATGTGGAACCTAGGCCAGCGCTTCGCGAAGCAGTATCCGGCCTTGGACGTTTCCTGTACACGGTGCTTCACACTAAACATCGAGCGTTTCGATGGATGCTTGCTGGCACAGTTCCAGATCACGCTGGGTTTGTCTTCGCCCGCTCTGATGACTACTTCTTCGGCGTGCTGCATGCCTCCATCCACGAACTGTGGGCGCGGCGGATGGGGACGCAACTGCGTGAGGTCGAGTCCGGCTTCCGCTACACGCCCACGACCTGCTTCGAGACGTTCCCGTTGCCGTGGGCACCGGGCAAGGAGCCCGCGAAGGATCCGCTCTACAAGGCCATCGCCGAGGCCGCGAGGGACCTGGATGCGCAGCGTGAGCGCTGGCTCAACCCGCCCGAGTGGCTCAGCCCAATCGAGAAGCGCATCGACGCCGCCGACGACTTCTCAGATGTTCCGAAAGAGGCCCGCCCCCTCATCCGCCACTCGGCGATCATGGCCGCCGCGGCGCAGGACCCCAAACTCAAAAAGCGCACGCTCACGAACCTCTACAACGAACGCCCGACATGGCTGCAACTCGCACACGAACGCCTCGACCGCGCGGTCCTCGCGGCCTACGCGGCGGTCGACAAGAAGGGCCACTGGAGCGAGGACTGGGCAAAGGTCTGGACCGACTCCGGCGCGGGCCAACCACTTCCGAAGGGCCACGCCCTCACCAAGCAGCGGGCGGAGGTCGAGGAAAAGGTGCTGGGGAACCTCCTGCGGATGAATGGGGAGCGGGCGAAGTAAGACGATCGGACGGGCGTTTGCCCGTCCGATCCGGGGGATTCTGAGGTTCCAGGTTTACGGCATGGGATTTCCGGCCGGTGGGCTGGTGCCTTTTTGGCCGGCTTGAGCGTTGGCACGCCTCCGCGCAATCGCGAACAGACCGACGATGCCCGCGACCAGCAGTCCGGCAAGAACGGCTCCGGGGAAGGTGGCCGGGTTAAGGATGCGGGGCCAGCCATCACCGACGGGGGGCTTGTACCCGCGCAGAACACAGTACTCCTCGAACGTCTTGCCGAGCGTGATCAGGAGCGGGTGCCCGCGTTCGTCCACCGGGACGTGCACCTCATCGAGGAAGATTCCGGTCTCGTGGTCATAAACCTTGATGGGGCCACCCGTCGCCCATTCCCGGGGACCGTTGATGACCTCGCCGCTCGGCCCCGAAACTGTGTCCCATCGGCCTTCCTGATTGGAAACTCGAACCACGCGGTTCGGTCCCCTCTGGAAGCAAATCTGGTAGTGGAACCCGCCCTCGGCGGTGGAGCGCGGCAGCGCGGCGTCGGCGGGGCGGCCGTCAAACATGACGGGCCGGACCGTGTTCTGGTTGATGTTGACCTGCTCATTCGTCAGCCGGGCGGCGTGACGCACCTTGCCCAGGGCGGGCAGCAGGATGCCGATGAGCAGCGCGATGATCGCGATGACCACCAAAAGTTCGATGAGGGTAAAAGCGCGCCGGTCCACGACCTTGTTCATACAAACCTCCAACTGTTTGCCCGCGTCCGTTGTTCCGCCGGGCCACGGTGTGGCGGATCGCTTGACGGAGCAATCGCCAAGTCAATTCAAACAGACAAAGCCTTGCCTGTCAACGGGTTACGCGAACAAAGTCCCGTTCTGTACGGGCCCGTACAAAAATGTCCCGTTGTGTCCAAAGTGCGTGCGTCTTGCGTTAACATGTGCGCACCATGAAGGGCGAGCCAACAAATCCCAGTGATGGCGGTGAGGATCAAGCGGTCCCGAAGAAGACTCGCCCGCTTTCCGAAGAACGCATCGTGGCGCTGGTCGACCTGCGACTGATTTTTCGCGCCTCTGATAAAGGGTGCTTGAACAACGCTCTGACGCACTTCCGAAGTCGAAATGAAGCTAATCAAGCAGGAGATTCTACTGAGTCTGACTCAAGAACCGTTTGGGAGATGGTCGTAAAGCGTGTTGCCAGCATGAGCGGCGGCCCATGCACGATCCACCTCAGCGACCGTGAATGCAGGTCGTTCAATAGGCTATTCAAGGACGTGTCCCTGTTGCCGTTGGACGATCCGTATCGATACCTATTCATTGCAAGAGACCCCAGTGGTAAGGGAGTGGTCACTTCAAAACCCTCACGGAAATCGGCACAACGTAAAGTGGCCACGTCGGCGTTGCAGGTGGAGAGCATGGGGCTTGCGGACTTTCGCAACTTCGTTCGCCGCACGCTCGAGTGTGAAGGTCAGGACCAAGACATCGATGCAGCCGTGCGACTCTGGCTTGTTCGGCTTGATGCCAAAACGAATCGTGAACCGGTGAGAGGCATTCCCCGACGTCCTGCGATCGACAGGCCATTGATCGCTCTTTCCGCAAGGATGAGGACGTGGCCCGAGTGTCTGCGGTTCGTGGTTCAAGGCCCAAGGCTGGTTGGGTACATCAGTTGTGTGCCCGTCCTGAACGAAGAACTACTCGGGAACACATCGTTTTATCAGAGCGGCTGCCTCATTGCGGAGAACCTAGAAGGCGGCGTTGAAGCTCGAGCCGTCAAGGTACTTTTCGTGTCTTCAATTCGACTTGACCCAGAAGTTCGCAATGGAGCCAACGGGATGCACTATCGACAGGCGCTCACGAAAGGGTTCTATCAGATTAAGGATGATCTTTCGGCCCGGGGGTGCTCGTTCGAGCGGGTGTACGTGTGTACCCACCACCCCGACGAGGACAAGTTTTGTGAAGGCCTTGTCCGTCGGACAGCCAAGCACGCACAACTGGAGAAAGAGGCGTTGAAGATGGGGCTGTGCCACGTTCAGGCACCCTTGTGGCGAATTCACGTATCGTGACGGCTGCGATCCAAGACGGGCTTCGCGCTGGCTGGTAGGGCCGCGCACTAGCCCACCGGCCGGGCGGGATGGCGTCGGAGCAGCCGACCCCGGGGAAACAGTGGCCATCCAATCTTCACAATCGGTGAAGACATTCAAGTCCTGCGGAATCAGGTTTGCATTGGAAACTCGCTCGAAGTACTCTGATCACTCTGGCGTTGTTGAGTCGCAACTAATGAAACGGGGGAACAATGAAATACTGTCTTTTGGGTGCGTTGTCCGCGCTGGCGATCTTGTCCGGGTGCTCTGGTCGAGGCGTCAAGTTCAATGACCTGAGCACGAACGCGGTCGTGCCGCAGTCGCTCCAGAATCGAACGCTTTGGACGGATGTCGCGTTCCCGCAATACAAGATGAGCGTGCTTGTGGGCCACGTTCTGCAGCGTGCCACTCCGACCTCGCCGTGGGAGCGTCGCGATGCGCAGTTGCTACCAAACGACTTTTCAATGGAACCAGAGTTGATCGAGGATGGCGCGTTCTATCACTCGGTCGTGAGTAGCGCGATCGCGATGAACGGGAACGCCACGATTCCGATCATGCAGGTCGCTGCGAAACTGTCTGACGATCGACGGTTGGAGTTGACGATCGAGGACTCGGCCATGCTCGTGGTCGAGTCAAAGCAGATTCCCCGCAAAGCGATCGAGGCGTTCCTTCGCAAAAACCCTCGCAAGCCGGGGACAAATCGCGTATGGGTGCAGGGTGTCATGATCACCAAGCTCAACTATAAGCAGGCCAAGGAAACCAGCGCGAGCGCGACCGTTTCTGGCGGGGCGTTCGGGGCCGATGGAAGAGTGTTCGCCAAGAACGAGACCATGCTCCGCGACGTGTACATCACAATGCTGCTCATCAACCTGGACGACATCGAGGACAACCTCGGCGGTCCAAACGCCACGCACTCCGTGATGGGCCCGATGGACGTGTTCGACTATCGGGCGGAGGTTCTGAGCAAGGACGGCATCGTGGGAATTCCACCAAAGAAATAGCGTAAAGGACGATGATGCCGCGCTCCGTGGCGATGTTGCTAGGCATCGTCCGGGCCGGTTATTGGCACGTGCGCCAGCAACGACCGCAGGAGGTCACCGAACATCCGGCTTCGATGACCTTGGGTCGTGCCTTGCTCCTCCGTCGGCCAGTTCTGGAGTTCCGTCACGCTGTTGTGGAGTTTTTCAGGCTTACTGAACTCCTCCGTTGGCCAGAGTGATCGTTTTTCATCGATGAAAAACTCGTCCGTCACGATGAACTGGAGCATTTCATCGATGAAGTGGAGTTTTTCAGGCCTACGGAACTCCTCCTTAGGCCTACGGAACTGTTCCGTCGGGCTCGCGGGGAGCGAAATCGCGGTTTTTGGCGTTGGAATGAGGTTGGGGGAGAAAGAACCGGGCAAGGCATTCGGCATTCGTGAAGAAGGGCCGCACCCGGCCGTCACTTCTTTCGCGTCCTTCTCCTGCCCGCAAGATTCACGAACAACATGAGCACGATGGCAAAGCCGACAAAGAGCACTCGGTCGAGCATCGTGGCGTCGCGGGTATCGCCATACTTGCCGACCCGGTCAATCGTCATAGCCGCGACCATCATCGCGACGGCGAAGCAACTCACGCCGAGCCGCACTCCGATCGAAAAGCGTGAAGCCATGCACCCGTCCCTTCCTACTTCCACTTCTCAATCAAGGCCGCCGCGCGGGCGGGGCCGACGTGCATCCCCAGGTATCGCACGAACGACTTCCCCCACTTGCGCCACTTCTTGTGCGAGTCTTTCATGAGCAATGCTGCCGCCTGTGCCAACGCCTCCGCAACGGGCCCATCGGCCCCGACCTGCTTCGCCACGTCGAGGAAACTCTCCAGCGCGTAGGCGCGGGACTTCGTCGGCGTGATGGTTGGCGATTCACGCACCACACGCTCCACCATGGCCCGGGCCACCGCGGGCCGCCCGCGTTCGAGCGCGGCCTCCGCCACCCATCGCAGCACGGCGAGCCGCCGATAGGCATCGGTCTCTGTGTTGGCGTGCTCGATGGCGCGGCGCAGAAGCGGGTCAACCTGCTCTTCTGGAGCGTGCTGGACCACGGTGGCCATCGACTTCACGCGGTACCAGATGAGCGGAATGTCCCTTGCTTCGTTCAGGGCCTTCGCCCAATCACGCCGCGCAAGTTGCTGCACGCGAGCCCGCAGGCCGCAGCACTCTCCCGCAGATTCCCATCCCGGCCTCACCATGACGGATCGTAGCGATCGGGCTCCGTCCCCCACTCTCCCCCTCACCCCCTCGCCCCCTCTTTCCCGAATGCCGAACCCCGAATCCCGAATGCCGTCCCCCTCTCCCACTTTCTGTCAGAACCCCTCCCCAAGCCCACTATCCCTTTGTGAGGGGGCTTGGCGTGCTGTCTATGTTGGCGGCGGCCCGTGGCCCAAGGACAACACCAGTCACACGGAGAACGTCGCTATGTCACGCACGTCTGCTATCACTCGCCTTGTCTCGATCGCCGGGTACGCCTTCGGTCTTTCCGCCCTCGGCGGCGTGGCCCACGCCCAGGTCACCACCTGGGTTGGCGGGCCCAACGGCAACTGGAGCACCGCCCTCAACTGGAACAACGGGTTCCCGAACTCCGGTGTCGGGACGATCATCAACACCGCCAGCACCATCCTCGTCGACGGCAACTTCAACACCGGCGACCTCAATCTCGACCCCGCCGGTGTCCTCAACGTCCGCAGCGGCAACGTCCTGACCATCCACGGTCCGACCTTCGTCAACAACGGCACCCTCAACATCAACCCCCTGAACGGCGACTTTGACGCGCAACTCTTCTTTAATGCGGCCGTCTGCACCCTCTCGGGCACGGGCTCGATCGTCCTGGATCCCCTGGGCACGCAACTCGCCGTCGATGCCGGCTTCCAGACCAACACCGCCACCAACGTCGTCATCA
>Ga0075163_10003596_pt1 | contig 20831 bp, 19 predicted proteins | sample JI1023141ADNA_FD_71478 | JGI IMG/M metagenome (GOLD analysis project Ga0075163, IMG submission 71478) | Wastewater effluent complex algal communities from Wisconsin, to seasonally profile nutrient transformation and Carbon sequestration -... | ecosystem: Engineered > WWTP > Effluent > Algae... | reverse complement strand
AGTAAAACCGACGCTAACGCGTTCGGCTGATGACGCCGCTGCGCGGACTTAGGATGCAGACGAGGCGGGAGCCTCTCAAGCAGTGCGTTCCCAGGCAGAGCCATGGGAACGAGTAATTGTTCTGTACGACCAACGAGATTGTAACCGGATACCGTTGGAAAAGTAAAACCGACGCTAACGCGTTCGGCTGATGACGCCGCTGCGCGGACTTAGGATGCAGACGAGGCGGGAGCCTCTCAAGCAGTGCGTTCCCAGGCAGAGCCTGGGAACGAGTGATCCGCTCGGCAATTTGTGGGATGTTCGCATTAACTCGCAACTAGTTTCCCCGATTTTCAGAGGTTACAATTCGGTCAGGCTTCCTAGATTCCTTCCTCCCCATCCAGACGACCTCCCCTATGAAATCCGTCCGCTACCTTATCCGATTTTGCCTGATTTTTACGCTCATCCAAGGGGCCACCTTTCGAGCAAATGCCGAAGATCCAAAATCGATTTTCGACGGTAAATCGTTTACCGGTTGGGAAGGAAATACGCAATCGGTTTGGCGAATTGAAGAGGGAGCACTCACGGCTGGCTCTCTCGATAAGAAGCAAGAGAAAAATGATTTCCTCGCCACCACAAAAGAGTACTCCGATTTTGAATTGACCATCAAATGGCGATTGCAAGGAACGGAAGGGTTCGTCAACGGTGGTGTTCAATTCCGCACGCAACGCATCCCCAATCATCACGAAGTCTCTGGATACCAAGCGGATTTAGGCGCCGGTTTTGATGGAGCTTTGTATGACGAAAGTCGTCGCAACAAAATCCTCGCTAAACCATCCGAAGAAATTCTCTCAAAAGCCCAGAAGCCGCTGGGTGAATGGAACGAATACCGGATCCGCGCTCAAGGGCCTCGGATCCAATTGTGGCTCAACGGTGTTCAAACCGTCGATTACACCGAAGAAGATCCGAACATTGCCAACACGGGCATCATCGCCGTTCAAATTCATGGCAACGCAACTTCGGTGGTCCAATACAAAGATATCGAAATTGTCGAACTACCCGCACTGAAGTAATTCGTGACGAGTTTTATTTCGTGCACACAGAATCCCACCTCGAGCCATCCTCCAGCTTCTCGCAATCGCTTATCAGACAAGGAACGAAATGATGACCTCTCCCATCGAAAATCGTCGCAGCTTTCTCAAGACAACAGCCGCAACCGCTGCTGCAGCCACCATCATTCCAGCCACCGCGCTTGGTCGAGATGGTGCAACAGCACCAAGCGAAACCATCACCTTCGGCATTATCGGTATCGGACCACGCTGTACCTACGATGTCAAAGCGATGCTTCCATTCAAAGATGTCCGCTGTGTGGCGATCGCTGATGTTCAAGCTTCACGTCGCGATGCGGGCAAGAAGTTGGTCGACGAACATTATGGCAACACCGATTGCAAACTCTATCGCGACTTTCGCGAACTACTCGATCGCAAAGATATCGATGCGGTGTTAATCGCCACTGGCGACCGTTGGCACGGCCCAGCTTCCATGCTCGCAGCGGAAGCCGGCAAAGATGTGTATAGCGAAAAGCCTTGCGGCATTACGATTGCTACCTGCCAAGAGCTTTCAGACACCATCGACCGAACGCAACGAGTTTTTCAAGCGGGCACACAACGTCGCAGCGTTCCCAACTTCCAACAAGCAGTGAATTGGGTTCACACCGGGAAACTCGGCAAACTCAAAACGATGCACGCTTCGGTTTACATCCCCACGCTCGATAACACGTGGCTCCCAGGCCAACCACAACCCAACCGCGATGTCGTCGATTGGAATTTGTGGTTAGGCCCAGCTGCCTGGCGTCCCTTTAATCAAGCGTATTGCGACGGAAAATGGCGCGGGCAATGGGACTTTGATTCAGGGGCTCGTTTGCTCGACTGGGGTGCCCACACTGTCGATTTATGCCAATGGGCCAATCAGTCCGATGATACGCTCCCATTAACATACGAGCCGATGGCGGACAAAATTGTCTGCACGTATCCAAATGGCGTGCAATTGATTATCGACTTCTTGGCGCAACCTTTTGGTGATCGTTCTCCGCATTACATCACACGTTTAGGAACTTGCCCCGTACGATTTATCGGTGAGGAAGGTTCAGTAGAAACAGGCGATTCGGGCGAGATTGTGGCGACTCCAGAATCGTTGCAAAAGCAATTGCCCGAAGCGTCCAAGCGAGTGGTGGGCTTGGATGTGACCGCGCATGCCCGCAACTTCTTCGATTGCATTCGCTCCCGCGAAAAAACAGCCGCCAATCAACATGTGATGCGTCGCTCGCACATCGCCAGCCACGCTGCCGCGATTGCTTGGATCTTGAATCGCAAATTGACGATCGACCCTGTTAAAGAAGAATTCGTCAATGATCCAGAAGCCAACTTGATGCGTTCCCGTCCTTCGCGCAACTGGATGACTTAAGACCAGCCCAGTAGAGTTCCTTGACGTAACTCCATTCCCTTCTCCGAAATAGCAAATCATGAAATCCAATCGACTAAGAAGCAAATATCTCTGCTGGATAGCGACAGCAATTATTTCTGTTACAGCTGCATCGCTGCAAGCGCAGACAGATTCTAAAGCCCCAACAAAACCTGCTGCTCAAAAAGGGAATGTTGATCCGGTCGTTCCAACTCCAACGAAAAAAGATGTCGCCTATGGTGAACATCCTCGTCATCTTCTTGACTTCTGGCAAGCACCATCGGAAACACCAACTCCATTGGTCTTCGTGATCCATGGCGGTGGCTGGACCAGTGGTAGCAAAGAGCGTGTCGGTCGATTTGTGGGAGTTGAGAAACTTTTGCAACAAGGTATCTCCGTCGTTTCGATCAGTTATCGATACACCTCTATCGCGCAACAGGCCAAAATTGAACCGCCTGTTAAGGCTCCGTTAGAAGACGCCGCAAGGGCGTTGCAGTTTGTGCGCAGCAAAGCGGGAGAATGGAATATCGACAAAACTCGTATCGGTGCCACCGGAGGTTCCGCAGGTGCGTGTAGCAGTTTGTGGTTAGCTTTCCATGATGACATGGCCGATCCCAAAAGCGCTGATCCACTGGCGCGCGAATCGACTCGCTTGTGGTGCGCCGCCGTAAGTGGAGCCCAAACATCGCTCGATCCAAAACAAATGAAAGAATGGACTCCGAACAGCAAATATGGAGCCCACGCATTCGGAATCACTGTTCCTAAAGGTGAAAACGCTTTCGAGAAATTTCTCGCCGAACGGGAACGCATTCTGCCATGGATTAAGCAGTATTCACCGTACGAGCTAGTAAGCCAGGACGATCCTGAAATTTACTTGAGTTATGGAGCTCCACCTGCGCTGGGCCAAGCAGAGAAGGATCCCACGCATTCCGCAAACTTCGGACTCAAACTGCAAGAACGTTGTCAACAAGATGGCGTTCAATGCACATTGCAATATCCAGGTGCGAAAGATCTGAAATACAAAACGATTACCGACTTTTTGATTGCGAAGTTAAAGGCACCAAAGTAAACGCGGGGTGTCAACACATAGTCGATATAGATTTATCCTGTGCAGATTTCATCGAAAGTGTTAGTAATGCGGCTGAATATTCTCCATTTGAGCATCGGACTGTGTCTCTGTTTTGCAGGAACACTCGCCTATGCAGAAGAATCGACTGCAAAGTCGCAACGCCCGAACATCATTTTTATTCTGGCTGATGATTTGGGTTATGGTGATGTGGGCTGCTTTGGACAAACCAAGATCCCGACACCCAACATCGATGCCTTAGCAAAGAATGGTGTTCGCTTGACGCAGCATTATTCGGGAGCCCCTGTATGCGCTCCATCACGCTGCGTGCTGATGACCGGCAAACATTTGGGACACGCCGAGATCCGAGGTAATCAACAAGCCAAAGTTCGCTTTCCTCAATTCAACGAGGGTCAGCATCCGATCAGTGAAACCGCTTTAACTTTAGCCGAACATCTCAAGAAACAAGGTTATCGCACAGCAGCTTTTGGAAAGTGGGGCTTGGGATCTGTAGGAAGCAGCGGCGATCCCAATGCTCAAGGCTTCGATCTATTCTTCGGATACAACTGCCAAGCCGTTGCGCATAGCTACTATCCAGCACATCTGTGGCGAAATGATGAGAAAGTGCCGCTTAATGCCAAAGCTATTCCGGGTCACAAGAAACAACCGGAAGGGGAAATCAAGTTAGAAGATTGGATCGGTGAACAATTTGCTCCAGCCCGCATGATTGCCGAAGCGGAGAAGTTTTTAACAGAGCAGGGGAGTGAGCCGTTCTTTCTGTACCTTCCGTTTATTGAACCACATGTGGCCATGCACCCGCCGCAAGAATCAGTAGATCGTTTTCCGCAAGAATGGGATAGCGTTCCGTATCGAGGCCAATGTGGATATCTGCCACATCCTCGCCCACGAGCTGCGTATGCTGCGATGGTTTCAGATCTCGATAGTTATGTCGGACGCATTATGAAATTGGTGCGCGAGAAGAACCAAGAGAAATCGACCTTGATCATTTTCACTTCGGATAATGGTGCCACGCATGCGCATGCGGGCGATCCGAATTTTCATGTGGGTGGTGCCGATATGAAGTTTTTCAATAGCACCGCTGACCTCAAGGGCTATAAGGGAAGCGTTTATGAAGGGGGCATTCGAGTTCCTACCATCGTGAGTTGGGAAGGAAAGGTGCCTGCGGGAGTCAGCAATGGTCAGCCGAGTTATTTTGCCGACTGGTTTCCAACGTTATGTGCGGCGATCGAGAGTGAGACGCCCAGCGGTTTGGATGGCGAGAATATGTGGAGCTCGATTTGCGACAATAAGCCGTTCGTTCGTTCCAAGCCGATGCTCTGGGTCTTCCCGGAGTACAGTGGTCAAGTTGCTGTGCGTATCGGCGACTACAAAGTGATCAAGCAGGGATTGAAAACGAAGAAGCCGCGTGAGTGGGAAGTTTATGACTTATCGAAGGACCGCAGTGAAACGCACAACATAGCGAATGAGCATCCCGAGTTAATTGCTCAAGCGATCGAGATCTTGCAGAAAGAGAGCTCGAGCAACGCAATTTTTCCGCTCGATATTCCGGGAAACTAAAGTTTGTCCCAATATGGATCTCTGCACGATAAACAGATACTTGCGAAATGATTCGGTTGGCAGGCCAACACGATATGCCGCGAGGAAATAACTCGCGGCATATCATTTAAAGAATCAGACGTTATTTCGGCGCTTCGAGGAAATTGGTCAAACGTTCGATGCAATCCATTTCGGATTTGGAGATTTTTGCAAAGCCGAGGAAACCACCAGAAGCGCTGGCAATGGTGTTCAATCGCTCGATAAGCTCGTTGCGGAACGTAGCCATAGAATCGGCTGGCATCAGCTTGGTCAATTCAACCATGTAGGCCTTCCAAGTTTCAATCAAACGGATGTCGGGTCGTGTAGTCAACCATGATTCCAATGTTTGATGACAAGCAGTCCCTTCTTTTACGCCGATTTCATGAGCCGCTTTGAGGATAGCTGCCCGTTCCTCTGCAGAAACATCACCGTCGGCCCAGGCGACTTCAATCCAAGGGATCATTCGCACTGCGGCCAAAGTCTCGGCGCGGATCCCGCACTCGACCATATCCTGTAGAACTTCTTCATTCAAAATCGAGGAGACGTGTGCGAGTTGTTTGCGTTGCTCCAAATCATGCAACTCATTGCGGAGGGATTGGAGCAGCCGATAGTCCTTGTCTGCGAAGAATGAGTCTTCTAAAGCCTTTCGACGTGCATCTAAAAAATCACCGCCTGGCGAAGTCATGGTGAACAACTCCTCGAATATTCACAACAAGGGAGGAACGGGGGGGGGTAGGAACAATGACCCCAACTGGCCGTAATCCTAACGATTTAGCGATCGGACGGCTATCCCGGGTTATTAACTCCGGGGCCAGAGGCACCCCCACCAAATAAGGGCCTCAGATTTTTTTCATCGCGGCTCCGGTGTTGGACCTAAGGTGTCACGCGAGACCTCGATACTATGCCTGTCGAGACGAAGCCAGGCCCAATTCGAACGGGATTTCACTACCATGATCGCAATTACCGCAGCTACACCTGTCCAACCTGAAGTTTCCCAAGTCGCCACTACTCGGGTTTCTCCTCCACAGGCTGGGGCCACACAGGATCGTTCTGCGAAACCGGAAAGTTCAGCGAAATCGAATGCGACTCAAGAACGGCTTGCCCTGGATCCAGCTGCCAGAGCCTTAGCCCGCCGAGAGGCGCTTCGCCGAACCAATGCCATGCTGCAGCGCGTTATGCAACAAAGTGATGACCTCGTGGTCGTGTTCGACTACTGCGATAGTTATGGACGTGTGACGCGTCGCGTGGTAAGTCCGATTCGCTTTCTGGATGGAGACCGTTTCTTGGGCCTGTGCTTGTCTCGTGAAGCTCCCCGACAATTCATTCGAGAACGCTGCAGAAACATGCGAATTGCTCCTGCCAGCAACTTTGTAATGCCCGTTCCTTTATGCGATGTGATGTAAGGTCTTGATCCCCGAGTGAGGGTGCAGGTTTTGATTTTGCGATTTTCGGGGTGAAAAGCCGATAACTCCCAAGACATGGCTGAAATCCCGAGATTCGCGGCGAATCGACGGCGAATTACGATCACGAATTACGACGACGAAGTACGAAGTAAGAGCTACGAATTCCACCGCGTAATCTTCCTCACTGAATCACTGAATCACTGAATCACTGAATCACTGAAAACTGAATCACTGAACCACTCATTTCCCACAAGTCCCCTCCCTTACGTTGCCGATAACTACAGATGGTAGACTAGGAGCTTTGCAAACTTTTCAACCTCGAAAAGCTCTCAAAAGCTCGTCTTCCCGCACCAAGGATGGGAGTGATAAGCCATGATGGGCTCAAGACTTAGCGTTCGTTCGATTCGATTTTCACGCTGGATCGCTGCGGCTGCGATCGTGCTGGTTGGGCAAGCTGCTCAGGCACAAATCATCCCCTACAACCCACGCGTTGAACGTGGCGCCACCGTTGGGGGTGTTACGGGAGCCGTTATCGGGGGTGTGATCGGTAAGCAGAACGACGAGACCGTCGAAGGTGTGCTGATTGGTGGTGCCGTGGGTGCGATTACGGGCGGCATTGTGGGCCATGCTCAAAACCAACGTGATGCCCAAATGCAGGCCGCACAACAACGAGCGTACAACGAAGGCTACCGTGCTTCTCCCAACTACTATCAACAACGCCAATATCCTCAGCAGCGTTACCAACAAACCCAAGTTCAGCAACGTCAACCGACGGTAACCTACTACCAAAACCGTCCTACCCGCGTACCTGTCGGAGCAGCAGACGTAGTCGCGATGACTCGCCGTGGTTTCCCTGATCGTTTGATCATCCAGCACATTCAGCTCAACGGTGTGCGTACTGCTCCAACCACGGAAGAGTTGATCAAGATGTATGACGAAGGTGTTTCGACGGAAGTCATCGAAGCAATGCAAGAGTTTGTGTTGACGCAGGAAGGGACAGTTGTCACCCAAGAGTCGACCACAACCACGGTCACCACGACGCCCGTCATGACTGCTCCTGCAACATTGGCTCGGCCTCAGCCACAACCTCAACCTCAAGCTCGCACGACTTATCGCCGTCGTTACTAGACCGCTTGCAGAAGACGACTGCACCGAGGAGATTACATAGTACAGCGAAACGCTCCTACTATTAATCTCTCGGTGCAACATGACTCACACACTACCTCACCTCCAACAATCCAACCTCCACGGCAAACAGCTCGGCCTACTTGCGGCAAATCCGTTTCAATGGCTTTGTTTTTTGCTTGCCATTCTGTGGATGTCTATTTCTGGGACAGTTTCCGCGCAAGAAGTAGACTCGCTTTCCAAAGGCTTGACCTTCTTAGCCGGCTTTGATGGAACGACGGATGCAACCTACAGTCTTGGTGATGCGAAGGTCTATCATGCCAAGAGCCTAGATCTAAAAGAGCCGGTCGCAGGCCTTCCCAAAGACATCGTAACATTGTCCACAGATGGGAAGTATGGAGGTTGTTTGAAGTTTGGCAAACGGAGCGAAGTCTTCACCTTCTATCGCGGTGAAAAAAATGTCGCCTTCGATGCTCAGACGCTGAATGGTACTGTTTCGTTGTGGATGAAACTCGATCCGCAAAAGGACTTAGAACCAGGCTTTGTTGACCCACTTCAAATCACTGACAAAGCCTGGAATAACTCATGCCTCTTCCTCGATTTCAGCAAAGATGAAACGCCACGCCATTTTCGCTTGGGTGTTTTCAGCGACTACAAATTCTGGAATCCACAAGATACGCCCTGGGATAATATTGCTGCTAAAGATCGCCCGATGATTGTGGTTGAAAAGCCAACATTTAGCGCTGATCGCTGGTCACATGTCGCCTTTGTATGGACCAACTTCAACACAGACCATTCTTCTGCCGAGCTTTTCATTGATGGGCAGTCGATGGGATCATTGCAGAAACCCCAACGTTTCACATGGGATACAGAGAAACTCGCGATTATTCCAGGCATTTATTACAGCGGTCGGATGGACGAGTTGGCCATTTGGAATCGGGCATTATCGGCCGAAGAAATCAAACAGCTCAGTTCACATGCGACCGGCTTGAACGCGGAACTCAAACGACGCTAAAAAAGTCGTCGCTCTTTTTCTAGCTGTGATTGCCAACTATAATGCAGCAGTGAGATGCTTCCAGAAAGCCGAAGCCACGAGGAGGCTTGCATGAGTATTACGATTGCTACTACGTGGGAAGAACGCCTTCAAGATCTTGGCAATATTCCTGCAGCGCGGGTTCGCACAATTCCAGCGCCTGGAACTGCGACTGTGGAGGATGTTACGCGTCTTCGCAGTGCAGAGAAACGTCTCTATGAGTTAGTGGATGGCACATTAGTGGAGAAGAGTATGGGGTGGCAAGAATCACTTCTGGCTGCAATTCTCCTTCATTGGCTCCATACTTATCTCGATTCTCATCGAATCGGTGTAGCTACCGGGGCTGACGGCATGACACGGCTCTTTGGGGACACTGTTCGCGGACCAGATGTTTCATTCATTGCCTGGGAACGAATGCCTAATGGCCAAATCCCAGTTGCCCCCATTCCAGACATGGTCCCGAACTTTGTGATCGAGGTCATTAGCACAAGCAATACGTATTCGGAAATGTCGCGAAAGCGCAGAGAGTACTTTCACGCAGGTGTCGAGTTGCTTTGGATGGTGGATCATCGAACACGAACCGTGACGGTGTATCGGTCAGCATTAGATGCAACGGTGTATCAAGAAGATGAAGTTCTTGATGGTGGTAAAGTATTGCCTGGCTGGCAAGTGAGTATTTCTGAACTATTCAACCGCCTCGATCGTCCCGCTTTATAAACTTGCGTTTGTCGCTTTAGTTACCATGTAAAGCGAAAGTAGAGAACGCCTGACTCGACCCACGACCGCTAACATCAAATCGACATCTTCGCGAGCGAGGAAGGCGGTGAACGTGCAGACCATCGAGAAGGTAAAGAAGCTCACATTGGGGACCAACAAGCCGATGCCGATATGGAGTGCGGCGATACCAGCCAACACAAACCTGCGGCAGGGCTTGAACCAGACTAGCGTGGGGAATAACGTCTCAATGAGAACGGTATAGAAGGTGAAGCACTTTCTAAGGATTCCGCCTCCCCACAAGGTGATCCAATACATGCCACCGAGTCCCCACATTTCGCTGGCCACGGTCCAGTGAAAGGCATCGCCGGTAACCCAACCTGCGTCGTCATAAAACTTAAATGGGAGACTGATGAGATAGATCAAACAGATATTGATTTGCATCATGCGGATGGGCCAAGCCAAGATGGTGTTGCGTTCAGATTTGCCATGTTGCTTGCGTCTCCAAGCATCGATCGACCAAACAGAACCAAGGTCCATGAAGAGGCAATAGAGCAAGCACATGCGTATCACCAATTCTTCGCCGTGCACGATGTAGGGATTGCGATGCACCATGGCGTTGATCATAAGCAGCAAGCCCAGCGTGCTGATACGGGTATAAAAACCGAATGTAAATGCTAAACAGAAAGCGAAAGCGATAGGCCAAAAGATCTCGATCGGCAACCAGCCCTCGGTCCAATGAAATAAGCTCAAGGGCCCATTCACTCGGTTATTGGGAAAGTCGGCCGATACCAGCGAGACGATTCCATCCCCTGCAAAAAAACGCTGCCAATTGGGAAGAATGAATAAGAACCAGATCGAAAACAATCCGCCGATTGCGATACGGAACATCGCCAAGGGACGGGCGTCCAAACGCGAAAACCAAAAAGTATTCCAGGACTGAATGAGGCGATCGAACATGGCGTGTCTTCTATATCGAGGCAGGCAGGATGTCTTACAGGTGGGAGTTGTAGGCAACGATCAATCAGCGATCTTCAACGACTTGTGAACGTTGACTTACCGTATTCAAAAGGAGAGCCGCAGGGGCCGAGTCCTGTGCAGTAGCGGCAAGAGCCCATTGTGCATCTTGTGATACGGCAAACCGATCGCGCGTGAAGGTCGAGAAATCATCTTCAAACAACTTTTGTTTGGAGACAGCCACATAAGGTGGCAATATGTAGCGTATTCGCATATCGAAGCGAATGTTCTTTAGCGGCTTGCCTTGATGTTCGGGAAATTGCCGAGCCAGATAACGGGCATAACATTCTCGTCCGATCTCATCGTTGTAGATATTGAGATAGAACTTAGCTTCTTTGAAATCTACGATCCAACGCGTGAGTAAGCTGCGTTCGGATTGACGTGGTAACGGCAATAAGCGATCGACTCGCTCGTTATCTTCACCATACTCGCCATAGATCTGAAACTCCCAATTAAAGCGGCTCTGTCCGCCATACATTTGCCAGCGGTTATCAACACCTCCGATGTGAGCAGCATAACGTGCATACCATTCACTTTGACGCATTCGGTAGTTGAGTTGCGCAGGGAGGTTCTTCTCGCACCATTGATAACACGCTTGATGGGCAGCAGCAGGGAGATTGCACCAACAGATTGTGGTGAAGATCAATAGTGTTGCGATAGATAAAGCGATCCGTTGCCAACGTGGTGGCAACGAAACGCTCGGCGTAGAGCCCTGCAGGGATTGCGTAGGAGTGGTCATGGTAGGCGAACTTGGGGAGGTAGGATTCTGGCAAGGTGGGAGGTGTCGTACATGAATCGCGAACTGGCCGACTCAGCTGTAGGGAGCCGAGTCGACCAGCCGCTTTTCAATTCGGCCGGCAGCCGTCCATATCCGCTAGATCTGGAAGATCGGAGGCGGGGGTGGTGGTGGCGGCGGCGGGGGTGGTGGCGCTGGTGGAGGCGGTGATGGTGGAGGTGGCGGTGGCGGAGCCGGTGGTGGCGGCGGCGCTGGAGGTGGTGGTGGAGGCGGCGGCGGTGGTGGCGGCGCTGGGGGTGGCGGTGGAGCCGGTGGAGGTGGAGGGGGCGGTGGCGGTGCTGGAGGTGGCGGCGGTGCCGGTGGAGGTGGTGGTGGAGGCGGCGGTGGAGGTGGTGGCGGAGGTGGAGCCGCAGCCACTTGCAACGTTGGAACGCGCTCAGTCAACAATGTTGTGGTAGCGCGAACCGTAATATTGCCCGTAAAGAATGGACTGATCCATTGGTTGGGTGCTGTCGGAATCGTAACAGCTACGGTTACGTGCCCAGTCGTTTCTGTAATCGGATTGGGAGTGATAGTTACTGTCGCCCCGGTCACTTGCAAAACTTGCAAATGACGCAGAGCGATACCTTGTCCTTCGGAAACCTTAGCGCCTGGCACGATAATGTTGCGAGCCGCTTCATAGGAAACGTTTTCTGCAAACTGACGTAGCATACTTACGCGGTAGAACTCGATCCCCGCCATGACCAACATGAAAAGGATGGGAACCGTAAGTGCAAACTCGACAACGTGTGCACCTTTTCGCGAATTCGCGATCATGCTTCGTCGACGAGTCGAGCGGTTAAGGTTGAAGGAAACGAACATAGCTATACCTAAGGATGGACAGTAATGGTGGGTCAAAATCACTGGGTGAGAATGGTTGGAATCGTACGTGCGATCGTTTCAAATACGGTGGTCAAGCTTGCGGCATCCACAGCATGGAAATGTTTACCCATACCGGCAGTTGCCACACTTCTCATTTCGGTTTGCTCAGCTTCATCCGAGAATGTTACCGTGAAGATAATCACGCCTTGCCTTGCCAAGTTGGTAGCAACATTTACTGGGTTCGGTCCTAAGCCTGGGGTGCGGCGTCCGTCGGTCATCAACACGATGACTTTCGACGCAAAGGCGCGGCCACCTCCAAGAGCGTTTGCTCCCTTATTCAAACCATCACCAATATTGGTAGCACCAGAGGGAAACGCGTTGGTGTAGTGATCGAGGCCGCTTTGAATAGCGCCGTAACTGCCTGTCATGGATCGATCGATCGTCGCGGAAGATCCATAGGTCACCAATGCGACATGTTCGTTCACGGGTGAACTATTGAGTTCAGCCAAGAAGGCTCGGGCAGCATGATCGAGGTCCAACCAACGCGACAAAGGTGGAGCAGGCTGGCCAAAGAACCAACCCGGTGGAGCATTGATCGGCAAACTGAACGGTGTTGAAACTTCATCTGCCGCAAACGCCATCGAACCAGAGCGGTCCATCACGAAAGCGATATCCACATCGACGCGAGTGGAGATCGACGTGCGACTGATTTCGAACGAACTCTCGCCAAATACGTTGGGAAACAGATGAGGAATCCCACCATTGATGCCGCTGGAGTTTCGATTGATGACAACCTTCAACGAATTAGGATTGTTGGTGCTCGGCACAAAGTTAAAGCGATCTGCCGATGAAGGTCGCGTTGAAACGCCGGTAATAAAATCTGAATCGCGGAGTTGTAACACTTGGCCTGCAATCAAATTGCGATTGGCAGCGTTTTGAGCATTGATCTTGGCTGACGCCAGACTACCCGTTAAAGCAAACGTGCGGCCTCCTGCACGAGCCGATGCATCCGCTGCGATCATGGCTTGCGTACGGGAAAGTTCCATGTAGGCAAAATTCATGGCGAACGCAGCCAAGATCACCAACATCGGTAGCATGATGGCCACGAGCGTGGTGATTGCCCCACGACGACTCGGTAATTCAGGTCGATTCAATTTGAGCAGTTTTTGCATGTTGAGTAACTCGCTTCGTTTCATGATGAGCATCTAGTGGATTAGTATTCTTTCATCATCGAACACTCACCTCGGAGCGTCTGATTGGTGAAGAAAAGAGGCGACACAAGCGTGTTGCTATTGGCAGGTGCGGTGACACGCACCCGAATAAAGGATTGGATGGGAGCCGCCGCAAAATTGCTCGGCTCGATCGTGATGGTCGCGTTTTGGACTCGACGGTCGTTAAGGATCTGACGGATCGCGAAATCAACTTGGGCTGGCGTGATCTTGGGAACCAAAGCCACACGAGCACCTTCATACGCTGCGATATGCAACGTTTGTGTCACGAAGATCATGCAGCAACATTCGATGGTCGCCATCAACATCAGCACGAGAACTGGAAGGCAAATCGCCAATTCAGTGACAGCCGCACCAGATCGCCAAATGATAGGTTTCTTGAATCTTCGGGAGGCTCGAATCATTGTGTTGTCAAAACCTAATTCAGGACCGCAAAACCAAGCGTAGATCACTACATGCCGAAGATGCACGGCGCATAACGCCACCTCATCTCGCTATATCCTTCGTATGTCGGAAAATTTCCCTAGGCCGAGTTTCTCCCCATACTTTTGGTGAAAGTCATCAGGGTGCCCTAACTCCGTTTCTGTCTTTTCGCTTTATTACGGTTGTGCGGGCGAAATCTCGATTGCTCTCGATGGGGGGCGAAGGATACAAGAAAGAGGAAACAACTTGAGGATTTGAGGCGGCAGCGGTTCGGAACTTTATCCCTACATACAAGGCGACTATGTCCAACGCGTCCTACATACGTTGTCTGTGCTTCGTTCCCGGCCTAGCTCCCGCTTGGTTATTAGGCCAACCTTTCGCAGTTCTGGAATTGCTAGCATTCACCCTAACGTTCAATAGTTTGCTGATTGCGACTTGGGTTTGGCCGCAATGGGGACCTGCGTGGCTTATTTGGAGCGGCTGGCTTTTTTGCTTTCTTTTCTGGAGCGTGTCTGCCATTCATGCCATGTTGCGACTGCCGAAATGGCTTGGAGCGACCCCCAAAGTCCCAACGCGAGATTTTTTTGTGGAAGCGCAGCGTGAGTACTTAAAAGGAAATTGGTTCGATGCGGAAGGCTTGCTCACCAAACGCTTAACGGAATGTCCAGACGACATCCAAGCAGCCCTTCTTTTGGCGGGGATATTGCGCAGAACCAAGCGATGGAATCAATGTTCGACATGTCTTATGCAGATCCGATTGCGGGAAGCGGCAGCGCCTTGGTTGCTGGAAATCGAACGCGAGCAACAACTTCTGCAGCGTGAATTGGATGAGGAGGCGGTGGAAGAAGAAGACGAATTCGCAGCCGCTTGAGGCGAATCTGGGGAGTAGTCCCATTGCCTTGGGGGCTACAGTCTTGAAAAATGCTGTTCGAGCCGAATCTGGATGTAGGCCGTTTATTCGTTTTGCGCCGTACGGGTATAGCGAAGTCCCAGCGAGTGCGCATAAATTGGCAGTCATTTGGTTTCGGAACACTTTTTGCAGAGGTAATCTTGCCTAGATTTTCTGTGCCGCCAGTATTTGGAAGGCACACTTGGCAGGGGAAGGCCGCTCGACGCGGAATTCCAAGCCGTATATTAGCTGAAGAGGGGATCAATCATGTACGAACGCTTCACCGACCGCGCCCGCAAGGTTATGCAGTTGGCTAATCAGGAAGCTCAACGATTCAACCATGAGTACATCGGAACCGAGCACATTTTGTTGGGCTTGGTGAAAGAAGGTAGCGGTGTAGCAGCCAATGTGTTGAAAAATCTGGACGTTGATCTCCGTAAGATTCGCCTAGAGGTTGAGAAGCTTGTCCAAAGTGGCCCTGAAATGGTGACCATGGGCAAACTTCCTCAGACACCACGTGCCAAGAAAGTCATCGAGTATTCGATGGAAGAAGCACGTAACTTGAACCACAACTATGTTGGTACCGAACACATTCTTCTCGGTCTCCTTCGGGAACAAGAAGGTGTAGCTGCTCAAGTTCTGATGAACTTGGGTCTCAAGTTAGAAGATGTTCGCGATGAGGTGCTCAACCTTTTGGGACATGGTATCGATAGCTCAGAAGGTGGTGGCGAACGCGGTGGACGCGAAGGTGTAGGTGCATCCTCGGGTGCCGCTGAGCCAACGGGTTCCACGAAAGGTTCCAAGAGCAAGACACCTGCCCTGGATAGCTTCGGACGCGATTTGACCGAACTTGCTCGTCAAGGGAAGCTCGATCCCGTGATCGGTCGTGAACGCGAAATTGAACGAGCCATTCAAGTTCTCTGCCGCCGCTCCAAAAACAACCCCGTGTTGTTAGGTGAAGCAGGTGTGGGCAAGACGGCGATTGTGGAAGGTTTTGCTCAGCGCGTGATTGCTGGCAACGTCCCCGAAATCCTCACCGATAAACGCATTGTCGTTCTCGACTTGGCGATGATGGTTGCAGGAACCAAGTATCGTGGTCAATTCGAAGAACGCATCAAAGCGGTGATGAATGAAGTACGTCGTGCTCGCAACACAATCTTGTTCATCGACGAATTGCATACACTCGTCGGTGCTGGTGGTGCGGAAGGTGCTATCGATGCGGCTAACGTCTTGAAGCCAGCTTTGGCTCGCGGCGAAATCCAGTGCATCGGTGCTACCACCTTGGACGAGTACCGCAAGTACATCGAAAAAGACAGTGCGTTAGCACGTCGTTTCCAAGAAATCATTGTTGAACCAACCGGGAAAGCGGAAACCATTGAAATCCTCAAGGGTCTTCGCGAGCGTTATGAAGAACATCATCGCGTTCAGATCACCGACGATGCTGTGGTGGCCGCTGTTGAAATGAGCGAGCGCTACATCACCGCGCGTTGCCTCCCTGATAAGGCTATCGACGTGATCGACGAAGCGGGTGCTCGGGTGCGTCTACGCAGCATGAGCAAGCCACCCGATTTGAAAGAAATCGATGACGAAGTAGAACGCTTGAACAAAGAAAAAGAAGAGGCCGTCGCCAATCAAGATTTTGAGAAGGCAGCCTCTTTGCGTGATCAAGCCGACAAACTTCGCAAAAAGAAGGAACAAATCACCCGCGATTGGCGCGAAAAGAGCCGAGATGCTGATGGTGTCGTCGACGAAGAAGTGATTGCCGAAGTTGTCTCCAAGATGACCGGTATTCCTTTGACTCGCCTCAGCACCGAAGACAGCCTCCGCCTGATGAAGATGGAAGAGGAATTGCACAAACGCGTCGTCAGCCAAGACTTGGCGGTATCGGCCGTTTGCAAGGCTGTCCGTCGCAGCCGTAGCGGTTTGAAAGATCCAAAACGTCCAACAGGTTGCTTTATCTTCGCAGGTCCAACCGGCGTTGGTAAAACTTTGTTGGCCAAAGCTTTGGCTGAATTCATGTTCGGTGATGCCGATGCGTTGATTCACATCGACATGAGCGAATACATGGAGAAACACAACGTTAGCCGCTTGATTGGTGCCCCTCCAGGATATGTGGGTTACGAAGAAGGTGGTCAGTTAACGGAAAAAATCCGCCGTCGTCCTTATGCCGTTGTTTTGCTCGACGAAATTGAAAAGGCGCATCCAGACGTCTTCAATATGTTGTTGCAAGTGATGGAAGAAGGTCGCTTGACCGATAGCTTCGGTCGCAACGTCGATTTCCGTAACACCATCTTGATCATGACCACCAACGCTGGTGCGGAAGCGATTAAGAACGAAGCCTCGTTTGGATTCCAACGCCCAGACAACGATGCCTCCTACGATGCGATGAAGCAACGTGTGATGGATCAAGTTGAACGCGTATTCCGTCCCGAATTCCTTAACCGTTTGGATGACACCATCATCTTCCGTCACCTCAATAAGGATGACTTGAAGAAGGTCGTCGATTTCGAATTGTCAAAGGTTCGCAAGCGTTTGGAAGAACGTGGTTTCCGCTTGGAACTCACCGACGAAGCCAAAGAATTCCTCATCAAGAAGGGCTCCAACCTCGATTACGGTGCTCGTCCGTTGCGTCGAGCTCTCGAACAACGAGTCGAAGATCCGTTGGCTGAAGAACTGCTTCGTGGAACCTTCGAAGGTAAAGACACCATCACCATCGGTGTGATTAAGGATGATGAAGGCAAATTCGTACGACTCGACTTCCGTGGCGAAATCCGCGGCAAGTCGGATGCCGACCTGGCGACCGCATCCAACTAACGGTTGCGGAGACCTTTGCCCCAGTCCGTAACACAACCTGAATGGTTTTGCTAGCAACTCAGAAAAGCCCCTCGAATGCTTGTACATTCGAGGGGCTTTCTTCATTCTTTTTCGTAAAATTGAGAAGATTTCCCTCAGGCCGCAAATTCTACCTGGTCGATACAACTTAACAGACGGACCTTTCTGTTTGGATGTGTATGGCAGGACGATGCGAAACCTACTAACCCTGGAAACGATGACCCAGCAGACACAGCGAATGACCGCTGGAGCTGCTCGCGGGATCAGCAATTGGGGAGCCGTGGTGATCGATGGCTTGATCACCTTGGGTGACATTGCGCTGTTTGCTTACACGATGCTTCGCTGGCTTTTCACCGCTTCACCGAAACGCGGAACGATTCTACCGGTCTTTTATCAAGTCGGCGTCTTGAGTCTTCCGGTGGTCGCTTTGACGGGCACCTTCATCGGCATGGTGCTGGCGATTCAAAGCTATGCTCAATTCCACACCATCGGCTTGGAGAATAAGCTGGGTGCGGTGATCAACATGTCGCTCGTCCGCGAACTGGGGCCCGTATTGGCGGCGACCATGTTGGCGGGACGCGTCGGAAGTGCGATGGCTGCGGTGATCGGCACGATGCGTGTGACCGAACAGATCGATGCATTATTGGCGATGGGTGCCGACCCAGTTCACTATTTGGTTGTCCCTCGATTCCTGGCTTGCATATTCTTGATCCCCGCGTTGACCATCATGGCGGACTTCATGGGCATCGTCGGTGGTTACTTCTACAGCGTTATCATTCTCAATATCGACCATGCACAATACTTGCGCAATAGTCGAGATTATGTGGGTGGCTTTGATTTCTTCAGCGGGATATTCAAGAGTGTCTTCTTTGGAGCCATCATTGCGGTGGTGAGCTGCTATCGAGGCTTTCATTGCCAAGCAGGTGCTGAGGGTGTCGGCAAAGCGGCCACTGCCGCTTTCGTGCTGAGCTTTGTACTCATTTTGGGCATCGATGTGATTCTCAATATTTTATTGGAAGCGATCTATACGATGCTTTGGCCACGCGGGGCCGTATTGTTCTAAGAGGAAGCCCCTATGGTCAGCATACCCAACTCAACCCTTCACGATTCATCGCGACCGTACGATCGCACGTTGATTGAAACTCAACAGCTCAATTTGGTCTACGGCTCGCAGCAGATTTTGCGCGACATCAATTTAGTGATTCCTCGTGGCCAAACACTGGCGATCATTGGTGAGAGCGGTTGTGGAAAGACAATGTTGCTGAAGTCGATCGTCAACCTGATCAAGCCCACATCAGGCAAAGTACTTTACGATAGCCGCGACATTCACGCTTTGAACAATGTCGAGATGACAAAACTGCGTCGCAAGTTTGGTTTTGTCTTTCAAAACGCAGCCCTGTTTGACAGTATGACCATTGGTGAAAACGTCGCTTTCCCTCTGGTACAACAAGGCTTAGATCTCACTCGCAACACCGAGAAAATGGTCATCGAACGCCTCAACGAAGTGGGACTACCTGAGAGTGTGATCCCCAAACGTCCATCGCAATTATCGGGTGGTATGCGAAAACGTGTTGGTCTTGCTCGAGCCCTCATCTTAGAACCCGAATTAGTACTCTACGACGAGCCCACTACGGGACTAGATCCCATCATGTCCGATGTGATCAACGAATTGATCTTACGCACACGTCAAAAATATCCTGTCACCAGCATCGTGGTGACACACGATATGCGAACCGCTAAGAAAGTCGCCGATCGAATCATTATGTTGTATCCCTTCCCACGACTTGAACCAAACGAATCACAGATCATTTACGATGGTCCGCCGAGTGGTTTGGAATATATCGAGGACAAACGCGTACGGCAGTTTGTGGAAGGTGAAGCGGGTGAACGGTTGATGGAATTGCGTCGTTGGAGCGACGCCGATTTAACGCCCAGCCAGTTCCCACAAGACTCATTGAGACAATTTTAGGAGCCTGCCGAAATGGATGATAAAGCTTATCGCTTCGGCGTCGGTGTTTTGGTTTTGGCATCAGCCGTCATTGGGATCATCTTGATCTTCTTCTTTGGCGCGATTCCGAACTTTTTGATCGAACACTACACCGTGACCATCAACTTTGTTTCTGCGCCGGGAGTGGAAATCGACACCCCCGTTCGCAAGAGCGGCGTGCGCATTGGTCGTGTGGTAGGCGTGAAGTTGCAAGATGGCGATGGTGGTGTCAATTTGACATTGGAGCTTGAGAAACGATATCCGATCAAAGCTGGTGAAATCGCTCGTATCAAGAACGGATCCTTAATCACCGGCGATGCGGTGATCGAGTTCCTACCAGCCACCCGACCTTCGTTAATCGCGAGATTCGATGGAGTCAATGGAATCAAAGATGGCGATTTGCAATCCGATGAACTCGATATCGCCAATGCTTTCCTCAAAGACCAAGACCTGTTGAAAGGTGGTGAAGTAGCCAGTGATCCACTCGAAAGCGTCTTAGCGATGCAGGATAACTTTTCAACCACACTGCAATCGATTGATAAAGCGGGCAATGAGATTTCATTATTGGCTCGCGATGTACGCGCGTTGATGGGAACTCAAGATGGATCAGTACAAAACATCTTCAAGAAGACCGAGCAAACGATTGACAACTTCAATCAAACGCTCGATTCTGTCGAAGCGATTTTGGGTGACCCCAAATTGCGTCAAGCGTTGATCGCCTCGATCGAACAATTCCCAGATGTTGTGCGTCGTTCGGGTGAAGTGATCGAACAGACCAAACTCACTCTTAAGAACTTTGAAAAGGTGGGAACCGCTGCCGAGTCCGCTTTGAAGAACGCCGACGAAGCGTTAGGTAATGTGGCCCAAATCACAGAACCATTAGCTCAACGCGCTCCCGAAGCGACCGAGGATGTCTTGCGAACCATCGATAACTTGGACGCGTTGTTGCTCGACCTGCGTCAATTCTCCGCTCGACTCAATTCGGGTAACGGTACCGTTGCCCGTTTGATCGAGGATGAACAGCTTTATGTTCAACTGGTGCAAACTCTTGAGAACGTCGAACAACTTACCCATCGCTTGCAACCGATTGTCGAAGATGTGCGAGTCTTCACGGATAAGATCGCGCGCGATCCACGTCAACTCGGCGTTCGCGGTGCACTCGATTCGCGCGGTTCAGGACTCGGCATCAAATAGCCCGTGACTTGCGTTGGGACTTACACAATGTCCAACGCAAGATTCTTTTTCAGTTCAACTAAATCGGATCGCCATACGAGCGGCAGTTCGACTTGGGCATTAGTTATCTTGCCAATCGCCCGAACCACTTGGAGGTGGGTTGGGTTGGCCTTCAACTTGCGGTCGGAATCCAGCCCCTGGAATGCCGACGTTCGGCAAACTGGTAGGTGGTTGACCACCGGGCCGCACCAACCCCTCGATCACAGGTCCCGCGTTCAAATCACCTGGCTGCCAGGCAGGTAACCCCG
>Ga0075163_10003595_pt1 | contig 20833 bp, 17 predicted proteins | sample JI1023141ADNA_FD_71478 | JGI IMG/M metagenome (GOLD analysis project Ga0075163, IMG submission 71478) | Wastewater effluent complex algal communities from Wisconsin, to seasonally profile nutrient transformation and Carbon sequestration -... | ecosystem: Engineered > WWTP > Effluent > Algae... | reverse complement strand
CTCAATAAAAGGTGGTCTTCCATAAAGATGGTTGTCAAAGCGTTGGCAGCTTTGAAGGCTTGGTCGGGAGTGTCGCCCTTGGAGCCGATTCGAATGATCATGGACTGTTTGGGCGAAGTGATCGAGAGTCGACGTTTGAAGCTCTCGAAGGCGAGTTCACGGCTTTCGGGAGTCATTGTGGACGCTTCAGGCATAGCAATAGCCATGGCTCTTTCCAAGATTGGTCGACATCGAAGATGTTCGAGCATATTGGTGATTTCAGTTTCGCGGGTGATGTTCACCGCGACCGCATCCGACTTGTTGACAGTAGGATCCAACCCTGCATTTTCCCAGCCGACTCGAACGAATAGCTTGGCCTCGGACTCGAACACTTTAGGGGTAGTAAGGGTCCACAAATAACCCGAGATTACAGCCAAGATCATGACAGCAAGCACCCTGAGCTTGTAACGATACAAGACCCAGTAGTAATCCCACAATGTGAGAGTTTGCGAAGAACTCATGAACGACTCCAGATCGAGACCGTATTGGGAGATATTGCTGATGGTGAAAAGTTCAATTTGAAAAGCATCGCTGTGTTTTGACAGCCATCTCGATCTCAATGCATTAATCGTTCCAATCATGGTCCATGGGGACAAAAAATTTCATTAGGAGAGGTCAGGCCCCCCCGCTAGCCCTGCTTTTGGCTTAGGAAATAGGGGGGTGAATCACATTTTCTGAGGTATTGTGCGAAGTAACGCACAATCTGAAAGAAGGGGATGTTGCCCTATAACACCGCAGTGCATCGCATTTCTGTTGGCAGACAACAATTTGTTGCATTTGGGAAACAGAATTCATGTTGCTAGACATATGAAATGTTCAGCTGGGGTTCCACTTATCGATTCCGCACAGAGGTTCGGTTTATACCGTTAAGTGGGGTGTTTCCGTGCGGCGCAAAGTAAAAGGCTTTGCGTTCAACGGATTGAGTCCACTTCTGAATGGCGCTAGGGCTATAGTTCATTACACACTTTTCTTAAACAACAATCGTTGGCCGTTATGCTTACCTCTGCAGTTGAGCTAAAGGAACTTGCAAGCCGGTACGGAACACCGCTCTATTTGCTTGACGTTCAAAAAATCTTGGAATCGATGAAGACATTGCGCGATGGGCTCGCTCTTCATTATCCCAATTCGGAACTTACTTACTCTGTCAAAACAAATTATCTGTCTCACATTCTGCGACACGTTCTCAGCGCTGGGTATCGTCTCGAGGTTGTATCTCGCCACGAGATGCGACTTGCAGAAAAGAATGGAGCGACTCCCGATAAGCTCTTGTTCAACGGCCCAGTGAAGTCTCGCGACGACCTTCAGTATTGCTACGAGCATTCGATCGACATCAACTTAGATTCGTTGGAGGAGCTCGAAACAGCTTGCGGTATAGGGAGCGCTGACAAACCATTTCGACTTGGTCTACGAGTGGCCGCTACGCTCAAGAACGGTAACCTCAGTCGTTTTGGGATTCACTTCGAAGATAGTGCGGCTGTTCATAAGGTTTGCGGACTGTTACGGCATCAGCATGTAGAAGTTGTCGGGTTGCACATTCACCATTCGTCGCGGCGCGATGCTCAGTCTTATTGCGATCGACTCGATCATCTACACAAGGTATCAGAGCAGCTTGGCATAAAGCCAACCTATCTTGATATCGGAGGAGGTGTAGGGAGTGTTCCACCGCCTGAGATTTTGGCTCAACTTCCCTATCCCATCGATGATCCCAGTGAGTTAGCTACTACGATTGGCAAGCATGCCTTGGAAAGGTTTGGGAAATCAGGCCCCCGGGTCATCATGGAGCCAGGTATTGCCGTGTTGGCTCCGGCCATGAATTATGTCAGCACAATAGTAAGTGTGAAAAGTCGCGGTACTGGTCAGGTTGCCGTATGCGATGGCTCATTGTTCGATGTGAATCCGCTGCGGTCTAGTATCTTCCCTCCCTGTCATTTAGTAGCAGCTTCAGCAGGTTCGGCACCTAGTTCAGACGAGCCCACTCGACTGTATGGTGGTACTTGTATGGAGATTGATCAGATTGGTATTTTGCCTGTCGGCCGACTTCCGGTGGTAGGTGATTTAGTGGTTGTGACTAATGTGGGGGCTTATTCTGCATGTTTGGCTCCCCATTTCATTGTTCCATCTGTCCCGGTTTATTCCTTGGGGGCGAATGAGATCGTAAGGCAGCGCGCCGAACTTGGGGATCTTCTTGGAGCTGGGCAATGACAGTAACTTGGTTGTTTTCTACGATCGGCAAACGCGGCTACATTGCTGACTATCTGCGTCAAGCAGATCCCAATGTGCGTATCATTGGAAGTGGCAATAATGTACTTACGCCTGGGTTCATGAGCTGCAATGAATCGGTTCTTTTGCCAGCCATTCATGATCCTGAGTATTTGCCGCGTGTTCTGGATGTGGTGAAGAGCCACAATGTGAATGCGATATTGAGTTTCTCCGACCCGGATGTGGCCACTCTCTCAGGAATCCGTGAAGAGCTATCGTCGCTCGGCGTGTCGTGTTTCTTTCCGGATAAAGAAACAGCGCAGTTCGGCTTCGACAAATTGAAGACCTTTCATTGGGCGCAGAAGAATGGGGTTACCGTTCCATTTACAACAATCGATCCAGACGAAGCCCGCAGCAAAATTCCATTCCCACTCATTCGCAAGCCACGTTTTGGTTCTGCCAGTGTGGGAGTCAGTGTGATCGTTGAGCCCAAAGATCTGCTGCCAGCAGAGGGTGATACTACCGAATACATTTATCAGGAACGCATTGCTGGACAAGAAGTGAATGTCGAGTTGTGCGGTGACCTGAGTGGGCGTGTCATGAGTGTGAGCGCCTGGAGGAAGTTGATTTCTCGCAATGGAGAAACTCAGTTAGCGGTAACAATGCGTAGGCAGGACTTGATTGATAAGGCAATAGAGCTAGGTGAAAAAGCGAGAATCATTGGGCCTTGCGATGTCGACCTCATGGACCTCAATGGAGAGCTCTATCTGATCGAGTTCAATATGCGATTTGGTGGAGGGTATCCTGTATCGCAGCTGGCCGGAGCGAATTTCTTAGAGCAATTGGTAAAGGTTCAGCGGGGGGAATGCCCGCCGTTGCACACAGGGTTCCAAGATGAGATCTTTATGATGAAGAGTCTACATCCATTCGGCGGGCCCATTGGTCAAGCCGCTGATCTCTTTCGGGCCAGCCCATTTCAGCGTCCTGAATCGGTCTAAAGAATTTGTATCAAGGGGCTCGCTTGCGCAATTTGCGTTGTAAAGAGCGTCGGTGGATTCCCAGGCGTCGAGCCGCTTCGGAGATATTGCCACTGCAATCGGCTAACACTCGATGGATATGTTCCCATTCTGCTTGAGCCAATGTGGGGACTGGGATCTCTTCTTCTGCTTGTGGGATTTCCACGTCCGAATCGCCGCGAGCGAAAGCCGCTAAGATGTCATCGGCATCAGCCGGTTTGGGCAAAAAATTGGTGGCTCCCAATCGAACCGCATCGATTGCCGTCGATATGCTTCCGAACCCCGAGAGGATCAGCACACGAGTTTCGGGAGATATTTTCTTGAGTTGGGGGACCAGAGCTAACCCCGTCTTGCCGGGCATGCGGAGGTCGACTACCGCGAGGTCCGTCGGATGTTGTCGGAAGACGGTTAAGGCTTCGTCGTAGTTACTGGCAACTTCGACACGATAGCCTCGTTCTTGAAAAGCCTGTGCTAGTCGATCTCGCAGAACGATGCTGTCGTCGACGAGCATGATGCTTTGGGCCGCTTGCTGTGCTTTAGCTTCAGTCATGGGAAAACCAATGCGAGTGATCATGGTTTAATAAACCGGAATGGGGGAGTTCGCTTGTGAAAGAGCAAGAACTTGGGGGGGTAGCGGTTCCTACGGAGGCCGCATGAAACTCTACCACTCTATCTCTTATTGTACGCAAACCGCATGCTCCGTGTGGAATTCCACTGCGCCAAATTGTCGCGTCACCCAGAATTACTGAACCACTGAATGACTGCCTCACTGCCTCACTGCCTCACTGAATCACTGAATCACTGAATCACTGAATCACTGAATCACTGAACCACTTCCTCACTTCCCCCCTTACTTCCCATTAGCCGGCAACAAAATATGTGCAGTCGTTCCTTCGCCCGCTTGGCTTTCGTAGCGGATGCTGCCGCCGAGTCCATAGATTACGTTGTGGGTAAGGTAGACACCCAATCCCATTCCCTTGCCAGGTTCTTTGGTGGTAAAGAAAGGTTCGCCGAGTCTTTGGAGGACACTTTCGGGCATGCCGCAGCCTTGATCGATCACGAGGATTTCCCAACCTTGATCGGGTGTACTTCCGATTGCCAGGGTTACTTGGCGATCGCTGGGGCTCGCGTCCAAGGCGTTTTGAACAACATTCCGAATGGCCAGAGCCACGGCTTGTAGAGGCAATTGCAACATGGTGGTGGGGAGCTGATTTCGATCGACGGCGATTCGATTTTTGTCGCGAATGCCCACCAAGATCTCGTCGATGATGGTGGAGGCGGGGATGTTGGCGATATGTTCGCCTGCGGCCTCCCCTGCCCCAGCTCGCATTCGATCCAGAATCGTTCGGCAATGTTTCAATTCATCTTGGATCAAGATCAAATCGCTTTTAACTGCCTCGGGTGCATTCCATTTGGGGACGTTGCGTGAAAGTTCTTTGGCGACGACAGCGATTGTCGATAACGGTGTGGCTAGTTCATGAGCTGCACCAGCCGCCAAGGTTGCAAGCGCTTCTAAGCGTTGCACTTTGGCATCTTGCTGCTCGGCTCGCCGTAGTTGCTGCTCGCGCACTAAAAGTTGTTGATAGAGCAAGCGAATAAAATGTGTGACAACCAAGCAGCAGGTGAAGAAGGCAATAAAGAAGCTGAAGCGATGTAAGGGCGTGCTCTGGGGGGAGTCGAGCGATTCGCTTAGCAAGGGAATGGGATGATGGAAATTCAGCAAGAACAGAAAGCCGATCACCGCATTGCAAACCAAGAGCCAAGTGGCAGTTGAATGAAGTAGTACGCTGCCGATAGCGACGTTGACGAAATAGAAAAAGAAAAAGGGGTTAGTGGGGCCGCCTGAGAAGTAGAGCATGGCCGTTAGTACGTTCATGTCGAGCAACAGAATCGCCGGCAGGACCCAAGCGTTGACAAACGGTGGAGGTGTTGGAGGTTCTAGGTTATCGAACTGACGCAGATAGAACCAAAAGATGGTGTTGGTAATCGCAGTGATACCAACCAATCCAATTAATGTGCCAACATTCAACTCAACTCGAAAGACCCAGTGTGAAATGGCGATGGTTAAGAGTTGTCCGACGACTGCCACCCAACGTAGCTGCAACAACCAGTGCGAGTCACCACGGCTGGGGTTGCTAATGACATTGAAGGTATTGAAGGGTTTCATAGCAAGTTCTGCGAGTGAGTTCAGCGGGGAGCGTTTAGCCTAAAACAGTTTGGACGAGGTCTTTAACCCATAGTGGCTTGGCGCACACGAAGACTTCACCTGCGCCGCTGCCAACTTGCCCACCTGCTGCCCAGGCTGCTCCTCGTACTCGGTCGAAAATGTAGGCTTTTTCCGGCGGAAATTGAGTTTTGTAGCAGGCGATCGACTGCAGTTTTTGTTCTAGAGTTTCGCTGATGTCGACGGTGATTTGCGAATCGAACCCTGGCAAGGCAGGGTTCTCGAATGGAAGTCGAAAGTAAAGTTGTCGTTGTACCGGATGCACAGGGAGCCCATCAAAATACTCATCCCACTTGGTAAGTCGAGAATAGAATATGGCCGCATCGGTAATAAGTGTCGCTTGATAATGGTCGGGTGAGGCCATCGGAGTTCTATCACCAAAGCCGATGACAATTTTGGGGCGATGAAAGCGAATACGTTTGGCTAAAGCGACACGATTTTCAAACGAATCAAAGAGTCGTCGATTGGGAAGCGGTAGTATTTCTCGGACTTGGATTCCCAACGCTTCAGCCGCCGCTAAAGCTTCGGCGACACGTATCTCAGGGCTTGGACAATTGGGAGTCGGTTCACCGTTGGTTAAGTCTACAATGCCGACGCGATAGCCTTGCCGAACCAGCTTGGCTAAGGTTCCACCGCAGGCGATCTCGCAATCGTCGGGATGTGCACCGACAGCTAAGACATCCAACGGTGCAAATTCGCCGACGTAACGAGAAATAATCTCCGACATGTCTTTAGCTCAGTTCTTTCGTTGCAATGACTAAGAAGCTTGGGTTGGCCGTTTCTAAACGCAGTTGTTCCAATTGGTAGGTGCTGCGCGAAAGTTGAACCATCAAAGTTTGCGGTTCAATGCCTTGTTCCAGCAATTGACGTTGCAGAGTGGCTACATTTTCTAGGCTCATCATACTGGCGACCAAGCGTCCACCGGGCCGCAGTCGTTCCCAGGCAGCGGCCGCCAAATCGGAGACGGCTCGGCCGGTACCACCCAAGAAAACGGCGTCTGGCTGTGGAAGATCTTGCCATGCTCTCGGGGCTTCACCCAAAACGGGATAAACATTACTCACGTTGAAACGTCGAGTGTTTTCAATGAGCAAGTTATAGTCGGCAGCTTCCATTTCGATGGCATAAACTCGGCCGGACGTGGCAAGTTGTGCAGCCTCAATCGAGACCGATCCAGTTCCCGCTCCAACATCCCAAACCGTACTCGATGGGCCAAGATCTAATTGGGCTAAGGCGATGGCTCGAACTTCCATCGGTGTGATCAACCCGCGGCGAGGTTGTGAATGCAAAAACAATTCGTCAGGGTTACCAAAGAGCCGCTTCCCTTGCATAGAGACGGGGCGGTCTGGCGCATTGGCCTTGCGAATCAACAGCAAAATATTCAACGGTGCAAACGACTCGGATAAAATCTGCTCAAGCGAACCGCGTGTTACACGTTCGTCTTTGGCACCTAAGTTTTCGCAAACGTAGACGTGGAAATAATCGATGCCACTTTGCAACAGAGCTTTCGCGATCACCGAGGGGGAGAATTCCGCAGTCGTAAAGATGCCAATTTTCTCAGCGATACGAATCTTCTCGATGACGCGAGCTAGAGGTTGCGTCGCCATATTGGTAAGGTAAGCGTCGTCCCAATTTTCTTTCACCCGGGCAAACGCGAGCTGCATGCTGCTGACATGTGGGACCACTTCAAATTGATCTTTGCCTAATCGATCGCACAAGTAGCGAGCGGTACCAAAGAAGAGAGGGTCGCCGTGCGTGAGAAGCACAATCTTTTTGTTTCCCATCGCTTCTTCGAGACGCTCGACCAGGCGATCGAGATTCGCTGGGGCGACTTCTTTCGGTTGCGCCACCATCTTTAATCGATCAATCAATCCGGGTGGCCCGAGAATAAGTCCCGCTTCATTCAACAGGCTTTGCGCATGACGACTTAGGCCTTCATAGCCATCATCGCCCACACCCATGATATAAATTCGCTCGTCCATACTCGAATCGCCTGCCTTTTGTCGCGTTGCTTGGGATGGGATCACCCGATCTCTGAATGATCAATTTACAAAAAAAGCCCGACCTTGTGGGTCGGGCTTGGCTAATTTGATGGGCGTAAGGTTCGATAAACGTTCTCGGTCGTTTACCAAATCCTAGGCCACATGCTGAGCAGGGCTGGGCTTATTCGCCCACTGCAACTTACGCCTGGAAGGAGCTACCGCAACCGCAGGTCTTCACAGCGTTTGGATTGTCGAAGGTAAACCCTTGTTTTTCAAAGCTTTGATACCAATCGATCTTCAAACCATCCAAATACAATGCGCTCTTCTTGTCAACAACCACGGCGACACCGTGTTGTTCGTAGCGGCTGTCTTTGGCATCGTCGAAATTTTCATCGAATGCAATCGCGTAGCCTAAGCCACTGCAACCACCGCCAGTTACACCGATTCGCAAGAAGGATTCGTCACTGCAATTGTTTTCTACACGAAACTTCTTGATCTGTTCTGCAGCCTTTTCCGTCAGAATCACTGCCATGGGCTTATACCTTTCCTCGAACCAAAACTCTATTGAAAATGGAATCCATTATTCCAGGCACATTGCCGTAAATGTCTTTTCGAGGTGAGCATCAAAATGCATCACACTGCCTATCTATAAATGTATGCGCGATGGTAGGGAAACGACAAGGGAAACCGACGCGGTTCCGGGCTGATTTTTCACAACACCGGTTGTTTTTTCCCCGTTAGGCTGTTTTTAGCCCATTTTCACCAATTTGTGGTACCCCTCGGAGAGTAATTGGATGGCGAGGTCTATTTCGGCTTCTCGGTTGAATCGCCCTACCCCGAATCGCAGACTGGACCGCACTCGGCTTTCATCCAGGCCCAGCGACGTGAGCACATGACTGGGGTGAGGTTCGGCCGAGGTGCACGCACTGCCGCTACTGACGCACAGTTCGGGTACAGCCAGCATCAAGCTTTGACCTTCCACACCAGGAAAAGCACAATTCAAATTTCCCACCAAGCGTTGATCGGATCGCGCCAAGTCGGGGCCATTGAACAGGATTCCCGGTATCGCTTTCTGCAAGCCATTCCACAATCGATCGCGCAATGATTGCGAGTGGCGTAGATCGTCTTCCATACGTGATAAGCTCAAACTTAAAGCGGCGGCCATGCCGATGATACCAGGCGCGTTAAGTGTGCCGCTCCGCAAGTTATGTTGTTGGCCTCCGCCGACAATCTGTGCATAAAGTCGAGTCGAACGAGGTCGGCGACGCACATACAAACCGCCCATACCTTTAGGCCCGTAAAACTTATGCGCCGAAAAGCTGAGCAGATCGACATTGAGCGCATTTACGTCAACGGGAATTCGCCCCACAGCTTGAGCGGCGTCGCAGTGCAGTGGTACTCCATATCGCGCACAGAGCTCGGCAATTTGCACTAGTGGTTGCAGCGTGCCGATTTCATTATTGGCCAGCATCACGCTAACAAGTGCTGTCTGCTCGCTCAGTTGCTCTTGAAGTTGATTGAGATCAATCTCTCCAGGAGTTGTGCTCGATTGGGGTGCAACAGGAATTAGAACCACTTCACGATCTTGCTTTTGCAAGCGTTGAAGCGGATCGAGTGTAGCGCGATGTTCGGTCACTACGCTGATGATTTGTCGGCGTTTTTCGCGCGGATGCAAAACGGTTCCGAACAGAGCGAGGTTGATGCTCTCTGTAGCGCCGCTGGTAAAAACAATTTCATCGGCTGAGGCACCGATCGCGCGAGCGACGGTGTGAGTGGCTTCATCCACGTGTTGGGCCACCAGTCGGCCCGCTTCATGCGAAGAACTTCCTGGATTGGCGAAGTGCTCACAAAAGTATGGCAGCATCGCATCGCGAACGATGGGATCCATGGGAGTAGTGGCATGATGATCCAGGTAGATCATGGTGCGGACCTCAGCGAGCAACGGATCATAAACCGTTCATACATTATGGCCTAGAATAAGTTTTGAACGCAGAGTTGCGACCAAGTTTCAAGACGTTGAAAATTCTCTTTGAGTTGAGCCAAGGGAACGAAGCCACTTTCGAGCAAATCGGCTTCGCGACCGCGAACTGCGGGCGATTGCAATTTGAGAAAATGGACTAGGCCCAAATGAACTCGCCCCACTTCGGTCGTGTCGTCAAAGATCATACCGGCTAAGGTTTCTTCATAAGGGCTTTCGATGATCACTTCTTCATCGAGTTCACGCCGCATACCGGTTCGATAGGGTTCGTTGCTGCCGGCCGCATCTTCGCGTGAGATATGGCCACCGATGCCGATGCTTAGTTTCGCATGCAAGCGTTGTTCGCCTTGGCCTTTGCCCCGCGTGTATTGAAAGACGTGCGTTCCTCCATTGGCATCGGTGTGAACCAGAATGCAGTAAGGAATCAACTGCTTGAAGGTTGGGTCATCTTCCACTTGTCCTCGGGCTCGAAACTGCATGTTGGCAGGATTGAGTAGCTCTGTGAGGTAAGGCGTGACATCTTTTTGAAAGCCCGAAAATCGCCCCAAGTGCTCGAAGAGTTTTTCGGTAATGACCAGTACTTCTTCTTCCTTATTCATTGCATATCCTGGTTGGGGTTAATGAGTGAAACAGATTACAAGAGCAGCATGCAATCGCCGTAGCTATAAAAACGATAACGTTGGTCGATGGCTTCTTGGTAGGCGGCCATAATGTGTTCGCGGCCGGCGAAGGCGCTGATCAACATGAGGAGTGTGCTTTTGGGTAAGTGAAAGTTAGTTAACATGCCATCAATCACTTGGAACTTAAATGGTGGGCGAATGAATAAACTCGTATCACCTGAGCATGCGACCAGTTTTCCATTTCCTTGAATGGCGGCGGTTTCAAGCGTGCGAACGGTAGTGGTACCTACTCCGATGATACGGCCATTCGCCGCTTTGGTGGCGTTGATTTTTTTGGCCACTGCGTCACTCACTTCATACCATTCGCTGTGCATTTTATGTTCGCTGAGTTGGGTTGCCTTAACCGGTTGAAAGGTTCCCATACCGACATGTAGGGTGACTGCAGCAATGGCAATGCCTTTACCGCGTAGAGCATGGAGCAACTCAGGGGTGAAGTGCAGGCCGGCCGTTGGGGCTGCGACGGAGCCCGGGTTGCGAGCGTAGACGGTTTGATACGATGTTTCATCTGAGTCGACCATTTGCCCATCGCGGATGTAGGGAGGCAATGGAACACGGCCGAAGCGTTCGAGCATTTCAATGACAGGCGAATTGCTGCGCGAGCGAACGAGGAGTTTGCCATCTTCGGTCGAAGAGACAACAACAAGCTCCTCGGCTTCACGTCCTTCGCGATCGCGGAGTGTGAGCGTCTCCTCGGGTTTGAGCGTGCCGCGCGTTTTGCTTAGCAGCTCCAGGATGCCGCTCGCGTCGGATTGGAGATACAGGCCTTCCCAGCGTCCGCCAGTAGAAGTTCGCAAGCCGATCAAACGAGCTGGAACAACTTTGGTATCATTGACGATAAGAAGATCGCCGGGCCGAAGCAGGTCGACCAAGTCGCGAACATGATAATGATTCATGACTCCACTGCGTCGCTCAAGGTGAAGCAATCGAGCATCGCTGCGTCGATTGAGCGGGTGTTGGGCGATGAGTTCGCGGGGCAAATCGTAGTCGTATAATGATAGTTCGTCAGCAGATTCAGACATCGTCTAGCCTTCTCCTCAAGATTGTGTCAGCATAACGCCCAACCGATGTTTCGACGAGACGAGGTAATGGATTCAAACGAGCATGCACAACGGCAATAATCAAGCGATAAGTCCCCCGCTAACGCTGGCCGGGCGCAGGATCGATTTGTTCATCACCGAATTGTATGTCGGTGGGGCAGAAAAGTGTTTGACGGAGCTTGCTCTGTACCTCAAAAAACAAGAGGCGGCGGTGCGTGTGCTCTCTTTAGCGTCACTCCCAGCAGGTTCAGATGGCATTTTGGTGGATAAGCTACGCAACGCGGCGATCGAAGTGTATGGACTAGGGGCCGCGCGGGTTTGGAATGCGCCGTCCGCCATTCTGAAATTGCGAAAATATCTGCACGATTCGCCTCCTGATGTTCTCCAGTCGTTTTTGTTCCATGCCAACATGATTGCGTCTGCCGCTCTGGTTGGGTTTCGTGGGCGGACACGAGCGGGGGTTCCACACCGCGTTCGCTGGATTGCGGGGGTACGTGTGGCCGATCCGCGACCACAACGTTTAACTATGGAGAGCTTAGCCTTTCGGCAAGCTGAGCGAGTTGTGGCGGTAAGCGAAGGTTCACGTTTGGCCTATCGAAGATTTTGTCCGATTGATTCCAAGCAATGGCTCGTGATTCCCAATGGCATCGAATTGACGGCGGCTTATGTCGATTCAAAGAATTGGGAGACCCGGGGGATCCCTTCATCCGCCAAGGTCGTTTTGTTTGTCGGGCGACTGGATGCACAAAAGGGTGTCACGTGGCTCGTCGATTCGGCGGTTGATTGGCTGCAGTTACTGCCTGAGCATCATTTGGTAATAGCGGGCAAAGGAAATCAACAAAGACTCCTTGAACAACAGATTGAAGCGTTAGGGAAAGAGCAGCCTGAGCTGCGAAATAGAATTCACTTGGTAGGCTGGTTGGATCAGCCACGGGCCTGGATGCAGAAGGCCGAAATGTTAGTGTTGCCCGCCCAGTATGAAGGTATGCCCAACGTTTGTTTGGAGGCCATGGCCGAAGGGAAGCCTGTTGTGGCTTTTGATGTGGAAGGAATTCGAGAGCTGCTAGGTGAACCCGGTGAAGGGCAAGTCGTTGGTGTTCAAGAGCGGGGGGCTTGGAGCAACGCGATTTTACGTATCGCCCGCGACGAGGTGACACGCGAAATGTTGGGCAAACGCAATCGACAGAAGATCGAAGCCGATTTTCAAATCGAGCACCAGTTGCAGAAGTACGTCGAGCTCTATCTCTCACTTTCCAATCACGGATATTGAAATGCGCATGAAAAAACCCTCGAGTTTGCACTCGAGGGTCGCGCCTGTTGATTGTTCCAGATTTTGGCGAATCTCACCCTCGCCAAAATTTTGGCTTACTCTTTCTTGGCTTCTGTTTCAACGCGTGGCATCGATTCGACAACCCGATCGATCAAACCGTAGCCGACAGCTTCTTCAGCCGACATAAAGCGGTCGCGTTCGGTGTCTTGTTCGATTTTCTGCAAAGTTTGGCCGGTGTGTTTGAGCAGAATGCCGTTGAGCTTTTGCTTGATGCGTTGGAATTCGCGAACATGGATGGCGATTTCTTCTGCAGTACCTTGCATACCTGCCAAGGGCTGGTGAATCATGATGCGTGCATTGGGGAGAGCAAAGCGTTTGTTCTTAGCACCTGCTGCCAAAAGTACAGCGCCCATCGAAGCCGCTTGACCAATGCAATAGGTGGCGACATCACACGAAACAAATTGCATGGTATCGTAAATCGCCATACCAGCGCTGACGCTACCGCCAGGTGAGTTGATGTAAAGATGAATGTCTGCTTTGGGATCGTCCGATTGCAAGAAGAGCATTTGGGCGACCAATGCATTGGCAACTTGATCATCCACTTGGGTACCCAAGAAGATGATGCGGTCTTTAAGAAGTCGGCTGTAGATATCGTACATCCGCTCTTCGCGACCACTCTTTTCGATCACGTATGGAATTAAAGGCATCGTATTGAAATCCTAGTTGAGTTGTGTTGGTACGGTCAGCGAACTATTTGTCGTCGTCATCGGACGCGACTTGTTGCTTGGTCAACATTTGGTCAACCAGGCCGTAATCGATAGCTTCTTGTGCTGAGAGGAAGAAATCGCGATCGGTGTCTTTAGCGATTTGATCTGCCGTCTTGCCGGTATGGCTCGCTAGGATGCCGTTCAAGGTTTCACGATACTTCAGGATTTCAGCGGCTTGAATTTCAATGTCAGTAACCTGTCCGCTAACACCACCGGCAGGTTGGTGAACCATCACACGGCTGTGAGGCAGGACATAGCGTTTGCCTTTGGTTCCGCCCGCCAACAAAATCGCACCACCACTTGCCGCTTGTCCCACGCAGTAAGTTGCGACAGGGCAAGAAATCATCTGCATGGTGTCGTAGATAGCCAAGGTGGCAATCACGTCACCACCGGGAGAATTGATATAGAAATGAATGTCCTTGCGGCGGTTTTCGCTTTGTAGATACAAAAGCTTCATCACCACTTCGTTAGCATTGCCGGTGTAAATCTCACCTTGCAAAAATACGATTCGGTTTTCAAGCAGCAGGTCGCCCAGTGTCAGCTGACGTTGACGCTGAACACTTTGATAGCTGTATGAATCCCGGATCGGCGGTAAGTTTGAATACGGGCTCAATGTGCGTTCCTTCATGAAGAGCAGTAAGATTCCACAGCCTGTGCCTTAGTGAGCTTTGGGCCTTAAGGAGTTTGGGTCCGTGGAGACTAGCAAATCTGTATTCCATATCGTTCCCATTTGCCCTTGCTTCGGCAAGATGACTACATCGAAATAAATCGCATTAAGTGGCACAAAGCAAAATTGGATTTTGCCGTGGATTAGATAATCCAGCTCGCTCAATACGTTCAATGCGAATTATCCATCCGTTCGCCATGTCCGGGAGAATCTGCTGCCATCTAGTGTTTCCACCCGTCTAGCTTTGCAGCTCAGGATCTTTCGTTCGTCGCGGAGGCATGTGGTGATGCGTGTTTAGGCCTGAAAGGCCGGTACAACCCTAGCCGTGGATAAGCCACGGTTGGTAGATCATTAGAGATCGCAAGCCCCGGAGGGCGATACACGCATTTCTCAGTCGGAATTCGACTTGCTGGGGCTCAATGGGCGGTGGTGTTCTGTCGTAACACGATTGCTGACAACGAGTTATTGCGACTATCCGTAAAAAGAGACAGCCGACGTTTCCGCCGGCTGTCTCGATGACTATTTTTCTAAAGCAATCGATTATTCGTTGCTTACCTTACCTGTTTTGGTATCAATCGAATCTTCGAACTTCGCTTCTGGAATCGCGGTGACTTCAGGGGCGATCGTTGAAGAAAGAGCATAGCTGGTTGGGTTTTCCGCAATCAGCTTGGAGTCTTCGTTGTCAGTTACCGAAGCAGCTTCGGTGATGACGCGAATCACTTCACGTTCGATGATCTGGTTACGCAAGGCGTCCATCTGACCGGTCTTTTCCAAGCGAGCTCGCACTCGGCGTGGGCTGGACTCGGATTGTTCTGCGATCAATTCGATTTCTTTTTCGTATTGTTCCGCATTTGGCTCGATCTTGAGTTCTTCAGCAATCTTTTCAAGGATGAAGTGCTCACGCAAAGCCTTGATAGTGATGGCTTGAGCGTTACGTCGCAAAACGTTGGAAGCTTCGCGAATGGCATCTTCGCCGAAACCGCTGCGTTGCATTTCAAGAACTTGACGTTGAATTTCGCGAATCGACTGACGGCGAACGAGATCGGATGGGAGCTCAAAATTCGCGTCTTTGGTCAATTCCGCGGTGATTTGATTTCGCAAATCTTGTTGTTGGCGATATTCCAACTGACGTTCGAGTTCAATGCGAACATAGGTCTTCAGTTCAGGCGTGTCTTTGAAGCCAAGTTGTTCGAGGAACGATACCGAAAGCTCATTCAAATCGAGACGGCTAACTTCAATGATCTTAACTTCGACGTCGACTTCTTGGCCACGATATTCTTCGTTAGCGCTTTCAGCCGAGATGGTTGCCTTAACAGAACGCTTGTCGCCTTCTTTGGCACCGACAACGGCGGAACCGAAGTTTGCGATTTCGGCGTCAGGGAAGCTAAGGGTTTCACGCAAATCGATGCGAACTTCTTCGAGTTCGTTGAATTTCTTGCCGTCTTTGGAGAAGGTGAAACTCACAAACAATTGGTCACCGATTTTCGCGGTATCATCCACGGCCGTAGCTGGAGCGAATCGCTCCAAGGTACGGTGTAGGTGCCGGTCGATTTCGTCATCGGTGAATGTGTGAACAGGACGCTTGAGCGACAAGCCTTTCCAATTCGGTGTATCGAATTCTGGACGGACTTCGATGGTGAATTCGTAAGTGAAATCGCCTTCTTCAGGAAGTTCGATGGCGTCGATTTTGAAATCGGGTTCGCTAATCGCCGAGAAGTGGCCACCTTCGGTAACTTGTTGCAAGCTTTGCATGAGCAAGCTGTTTTTCACTTGGTCTGCAACTTGTGGATAAAACTTCTTCTCGACCAACTTGCGAGGAGCTTTACCGATACGAAAACCAGGCAGGTCAGCTCGAGGTCGCAAGTCATCAAAAGCTTTGTGCAAAGCCTTGGTGATTTCTTCGCGAGGTACAGTCACAACGACGTGACGAACGCATGAGCTTGGGCTGTCGATTTTATGTGAAATCTTCAGAGCTTCAGAAGCTCCCTCAGATGTTGCCAAAGCAACGCTTTCCGACGATGCAGCAGACTCGACCATCTCAGTAATCCACCCCGGATGCCGGGAATCCAGAAAGTTCAAGGGAACAAAAAAACAAAGGGCAAGCATGACCTTAAGAGCGGGTGATGGGATTCGAACCCACGACAACAACGTTGGCAACGTTGTGCTCTACCAACTGAGCTACACCCGCTTGCAGTACTTTTGAATTTCGTACTTCAGGTCATTCGCTTGCCCCACCGGATCATTAGACCGGTAAGATTTGCGATACTGTCACGCAAATTGAGGTTGGGATTATAAAGATTGCTGCGAGGCTTGCAAGAGAACCTTGCCGGAAAGGTTTGCGGTTCTCGAATCTCCTCTACATTTTGCATGATTTGCCCAAAAGTTCCAGGGATTCAGCCCCCGTTTGCATGCGATTTTTGGTCGAATGAGGGGAACTTTCCTGAAAAGTGGACCCAAGTTCTATCGGCGATTTACCGCCGAAATTTAACAAAGTGTGGAATCTATCCACCGAAATTGTCTCGATCGAACCACGGCCATCCACTTTATCTTTTTTTCCCAAATTTCCGAGCAACGCCAAATCTATTACTGTTTGCAGTTCTTGTGGTGTAGTAGTTAGGGGTGGTTGTGGCTAGTGCGGCCGTTGGGGTTGGCATGCTAGTCCGGGAGCGCCAAGTCGCGATACACTTTCCGTGGCGGGACGGAACGCCCCAAGTCATTAGTTGCAGGACACAGGATTCAGGATATTCAGGATATATGGAAAAACAATTCCTTCCGAGGCGACAGTCGGGCAGCGCGGTGTGGCTCTTGATTCTGTGGTTGGGCTTTTATTCGGACCTCAGCGGCGGAGTGACAGAGAGCCAAGTGGTTGTGGTGGTCAACGGCACGTCAGACGATTCACGCACCATTGCTAACCATTATGTAAGTTGGCGCAATATACCCAGCTCGAATGTTGTTGTGCTCAATGATATTCCCGATCAAGAAACAATAACGGTCGATCAATTCCGCGATGTGATTTTGCGGCCGCTATTTGCCGAGATCGATCGTCGTGGGCTGAACGATGTGAAATGTATTGCATACTCCGCCGGCTTTCCTACAGCGATTCAGTTGGAGCGTGATCTACAAGGCGTTCCCAATAGGCCTATCTATGTGACGCCGGTGGGCTCGATCAATGGATTGACGATGATGAGCCAATTCGTCTTTCAGAAGAATCCAAGCTATTTGGCGCTCGACTGCAATCTCTACGCGCGTCGAAAAGGTGAACACTATTTTGTAAGCCCATTGTCAGCTGAGAAGTCGGAGCGGTGGCGAAGCGTGAAAGCGTTGGAGGGTGAAGGGAAGCATAAAGAGGCAGCTGAGGCTTACGAGGCGATCTTTGTAGAGTTGCCCACACAATTTCCGGTCGCCTATCTGGCAGCGCGGCAGTACGCCTTGGCAGGTGAAAAAGAAAGCGCGATTGATTTACTGGAAACAGCGGTTGATGCGGGCTGGGTGTTTCGCGAAAAAATGGAGACCGATGAAGCATTGGTTTCGCTTCGTGAGGATGAACGCTTCAAACAGTTGGTGATGAAGACCAAGGAATTCTTTTTCGAGTACCAACCGACGGTCGGTTTTGAGTCACGGCTGGTGTGGGCTCCTAATGGCGTGTCGAGTTCGGTACCCAACGAAGGATTACGGCACGTGATGTCGGTCGTGTTGGCCGTTACGCGAGGACAAGGGACGACGGTAGAAGACGCGCTTACGCAATTGAAGCGATCGATTGATGCCGACCGAACCTTTCCGCAAGGGACTTTCTATTACACGTTGACGGGAGATGTCCGCACCAAGACGCGTCAACCAACTTTTGATTTGGCAATTCGAGCGTTGAAGAAGTTGGGGTACACAGCTCAAGTGGTGGACGGGACGCTTCCCAGCAAGAAAGACGATTGCATTGGGTTGATGATAGGAGCGGCTGATTTTGATTGGCCCGGTTCCGGCAGTTCCTTAAAGCCGGGCGCCATTGCTGAGAACCTGACGAGCTTGGGTGGAATCATGACGCCCGGTGCGGGCCAAACGAAACTCACCGCATTCTTGAAAGCAGGAGCAGCGGGCAGCAGCGGGACGGTAACAGAACCGTATGCGATCCAAGCCAAATTTCCACATCCGATGATTCAAGCTCATTATGCAGAAGGTGCCACGTTGGCAGAAGCTTTTCATTTATCGGTCACAGGCCCCTATCAGTTACTGATTGTCGGTGATCCATTGTGCAAGCCTTTTTTGAAAGCGCCCGAATTCGGCGTGGAAGGGCTTAACTCCGGCGACGAACTTATCGGTGCTATGAAGTTAAAGCTGAGTGAACCGGGAGCAGCCGATGCCAGCGGCAAAGTATTTAGTCGGCCGAGTGCCTTGCAGTTTATGTTTGATGGGAAGTTGGTGCGCGAGAACCCGTACGTTACAGACATTTCGATTGGATTGGAGCCATTATCACCCGGTTATCATGAGATCAGCGTGATTGCTACGGACGATTCGCTCGTTCGCAGACAATTCGAACAGCGGATTGGCTTTTATTATCGCGTCGCGAAGAAAGATTTCGTTTTGGATTTGCCGAAAGAGATAGAGCGCGACACGCAGCCTGAAATTGAAGTTCAGGTTGGGTATCCGCAGGCTACTTCGCTAGAACTTTATTGTTACGGCCAGCCGTTGGGAAAATGCGAAGGCGAAAAAGGGACAATTTCAGTTCCCTCGGCAGCTTTGGGACGCGGTCCCGTACCAGTCATGTTGTTGGCTCGCATCGGGAATCGCTCGTTTAACAGTGAGCCGGTTGTTATTCAGGTGCGCTGAACACGTGGTATTAATGAGCAAAGTCACCGTTCAGGCGTTTACTGGTGAATAGACGATTCAAAAAAATCGCGATTTGATTCGAGCACGACAAGTTCTTGTTGGGAATGGTGTTTAGGAATAATTTGGGGTTTGTAGTTCCTGGAATGTGGGGGTTGCGAATGCTGGGCAATAATGTGCACAACATTCATAAGAAGAAACCTGTAGTGTATTCTTCTTGCCGATGTGTTACTTGAGTGAATGCGTTGGAAGTCGAGTGTGGGAAAGCCAAGACCTGTAGAGTTGGTAGGCCTGTAGAGTTGGTAGGCCTGTAGAGTTGGTAGAGCGATTGAGTTGGTAGAGTAAGCTGTTCGTTTATGCTTCGAAGTTGAGATCGGGGCGAGTCAAAGGAGTGGGATAAGGTGGCCAAGGATTCAAACGATTACAACAAGGGAGATCAGAACGGCAAAGGACGTGGAAAACGCGGCCGTAAAGGGGAAAATGGCCAAAGCCGCCAAGACGATCTGCTGGCGATGACACCGGCGGAGATTTTAGAGCGTTCGCCACCTTGGGATACCGATGCCGAGATGGCCGTTCTGGGAAGTATCTTATTGCACCCAGATGTCTGCGATGATCTGGTGCTGATTCTGCGTAGCGACGATTTCTACGATGATGCAAATCGCAAGTTGTATCAACACATGATTGCGATGTTCGAATCGGGGCGAAAAGTTGATACGACCCTTTTGGTCAATCAACTTCGTAGCTCGGGAGATCTTGAGTTGATCGGTGGCGCTGCGTATTTGGCCAAGCTGGCCAATAGCGTCGGCAACGTAGGACACGCAGAGTATTATGCAGAAATCATTCGCGATAAAGCAACGCTGCGCAAATTGATCGAAGCGAGCAGTTCGATCTTGAAAGAAGCGTATGACGAATCTGTTGATCCGAAAAAGTTAGTGGCCCAAGCCGAACAGAAAATCTTCGGTATTCAAGATGAACGCAGCGGCGCATCGGTCGAATCGATTAGCGACATTTTGGTTCGAGCGTTGGATCGTATCGATGCTCGTATGGATGGAACACACGTCGATGGTGGTGTGTTAACGCATCTTACTGACTTCGACAAACAAACGGGTGGATTCCATAACGGTGAATTGCTCATCTTGGCAGCTCGTCCGAGTATGGGAAAAACAGCGTTAGCGATGAACATCGCTGAAAACGTGGCCATGAAAGATAAGGCCCCGGTATTGTTTGTGAGCTTGGAAATGTCGGGTATCGAATTGGCCGACCGTTTGTTGTGTTCGGTGGCTCGCGTCAATGGACATCGCTTACGTGCTGGTACGATTAGCAAAGAAGATCGCTTGCGTTTGGTACAAAAGGCAGGCGAAGTTGCCGCCTCACCTTTATACGTCGACGACAAACCATCGCGTACGGTGAGCGAAATTTCTGCGGTCGCACGACGAATCAAGCAACGTGAAGGTCGAATCGGTTTGATTGTTATCGACTACTTGCAGCTCATTGAACCCGACAATCCCAAAGATCCACGCCAAGAACAAGTTGCCAAGATCGCTCGTCGTTTGAAAGGGATGGCTCGTGAACAGGAAGTGCCCGTACTTTGTTTAGCCCAGCTCAACCGACAAGCAGAAGATAGTAAAGACCATCGACCCCGTTTGAGTCATTTGCGTGAATCGGGTGCGATCGAGCAAGACGCTGACGTGGTGATGTTCGTGCACCGCGAAGAGTATTATCATCGTGGTGAAGAGGCTGCTCAATATGCTGGGCAAGCAGAAATCATTGTTGCCAAACAGCGTAACGGGCCTATCGGTGAAATCGAAGTCATTTGGGAAAAGGACTTCACGCGCTTCGGCGACAAAGCTCCCGATCGCATGAACGAATTCGAAGCCTACAGCGATTTTTCAAACCCAGGCGTGTGAGCCCATGGCTTAGGTCGCAATCTTGGATGGTTCTGAGAAACCAAACACTTTCCCTTCAATTGCTTCAGCAAAAATGGCTGCTGGCGGTTGACGAGGACGTGTGCGGCGCTCCGACGCGCTCGATGAATCCGAGGCTGGCTCGTCACTGTTTCGAGGCTTCGACGGACTCGCTGCAGGTTTGGCGCTTGGGCTGGCGACGGGAGTGGTGTCACTGATCTTGTTGGGAGATTCTAGCTTGATTGGGCCTCCAACTTG
>Ga0075163_10003594_pt1 | contig 20834 bp, 16 predicted proteins | sample JI1023141ADNA_FD_71478 | JGI IMG/M metagenome (GOLD analysis project Ga0075163, IMG submission 71478) | Wastewater effluent complex algal communities from Wisconsin, to seasonally profile nutrient transformation and Carbon sequestration -... | ecosystem: Engineered > WWTP > Effluent > Algae... | reverse complement strand
TGGTGGAGGATGGCACGGTGTTCGTCCTGCCATTCCAGTTTGAAAAGGAACTCGGGCCGGTGACCCTCATCGCGCAGGTCGGACGTGAGTTTCGCGCCGATGATGATGCGTGGCTGTATGGCGTCTCGATCAGCCGAGCGCTCTCGCCTAGCGTCGAGATCGGCGTGGAACTGGCCGGGGGTGGGTCCTCCAAGCTGGGCCGCACCCAGTTGACCGCCAATGTGGGTCTGGCCTTCGATTTGAGCGAGCGCACTTCGTTGCTGTTGTCCGTGGGGCGTGAACTCCATAATCACGACGAGCCCCGGGCTTCATTTATCGGCTTTCTCGGCTTGCAATGGCGGCTGTAGGCAGCAGCTCCCTCCCTCGGGCGACGGGTCAGCGCCACCGTGAGGTCACATTGCGTTTCCTCGCCGAACCCGGCGACGTGAACTTCGGCGGCAAGGTGCACGGCGGGGCGGTCATGAAGTGGATCGACCAGGCCGGTTATGCCTGCGCCGCCAGTTGGAGTGGGCACTACTGTGTCACGGTCTACGTGGGTGGCATTCGCTTTCTGCATCCGATCCCGATCGGGTCGCTGGTTGAGGTGACGGCGCGGCTCATTCACACTGGCCGCACCAGCATGCATATTGACATCACCGTGCAGGCCCGTGATCCGCGGGAAGGGGAACTGCACGACACCACGCGCTGCACCATGGTATTTGTCTCGGTGAGCTCAACCGGCCGGCCGGTGCCGGTGCACGCCTGGGAACCGCAGACGGAGGAGGATCGGAGGTTGCAGGCGCAGGCGATTCGGCAGATGGAACTGCGGCAGGAAATGGAGGCGGCGCTCAGCGTGCCGCCGGCGTGATATATTTGCCGGTAGTTTGGACTCTTTTGGAGGACGTGCGCATGTCGCTTCCGCATAGTGCCAATCTTTCCCCATGACTATGCCATTTGGGCTGTAGGTTTGCGCCCGCTTCGGCGTGCAACCCAACGGCGTTCATTTCAACTTTTCGAGTTCCGCCGCCACTTCGTCGGCCCCCAGGGGAAAATAGGCCGAGGTAGGGATGAATTCCTGGCCATCACGACTGAGGATGAAGCGCAGGAATTCCCGCACCTGTGACGGTAGGGGGTGGCCCGGCTCTCGGTTGAGCCGGATATACATGTAGCGGGTGAGGGGATAGCGACCGCTGGCCACATCTGCCGCCGTGCCCGCGATGTAGGGATCACCCGCCTTCACCGCCAAGGACAGCGGTTTAAGACCCGGACCGCCCTCCTCAAATCCGCCGAAGGCGATGGCCCCAGGATCACGGGCCACAGCGGCGGCGACCTCGGCGACCGAGGCCTCGTGGAGATCCGGGCTCCAGGGACCACCGAGCAGCACGTTGATTTGCACCGACATCGCATTGGGTGTGATCCGGTAGGGCACATACATGGTGATGGGCCGATCTTGCCATTCGCCGGTGAGGCCGAGTTGTCCCCACCGGGTAATGGGCTCGGTATCGCCTTGGCGGCGTTCGCGCCCCAAAATGGCGTCGAGCTGCGGCACGGTGAGACCGACCAGCGGGTTGCGCTCATTCACAAACACAGCCTGGGCTGTCGTGCGCTGGGGGGTGTTGAAGCCGCCACGCGCCACGCGGATTTCAAGTGGCTCCGCCTGTCCGCGGATCGCGTGGTAGATCGCCTTTTCACCGGGCCACAGCTCGCGTCCCATTGGGGCGAGATCGGTCTCGCCGGCCAGCAACGCTTGAAAGCCGTTCAGGGTTCCCTGATGGGACCAGTGGGCTCCGCGATGGACTCCGGGGTGGATCCGGCAAAAAGCGGTCATCCATTTTTCCATCAGGGATTCCATGCCGTCGCTGCCGACGTTGGCGATCGGCCCACTGACCTGCCCAGACGCGTGGTACGGGACGATCGCGGGATCCACGGGGGGAAGATAGCCGTCGAGTTTGGCGCGCTCCCTGGCCGCGTCCTGAGCCGGCAGTGGATAAAAATAGGGATACTGCGCGAGAATCGACTGGCCTTCCCGGCTCAGGACAAAGGAAAGAAATTCAGCGGTCTTTGCGGGCAAGGGTGCTCCAGGGCGTTGGTTGACCGCCAGGTAAATGGCACGGCCCAGAGGGTAGCTGCCGTCCGCCACCGTCGCCTCGGTTGCGGTTACGGCGGAAGAACCGTCCGCCTCGGCAATGGCCACGGTTCTTGTTTCCGGCGCGTCCATGAATCCGGCGAAGGCGATGGCGCCCGGGTGTTCGGCCACAAACTGCACGGCTGCAACCGCGGACTGGACTGGTTCCAACCCGGCGCTCCACAATCCACCGAGAAGCACGCGATTCTGCATCAGTTGCGCCGGAGTGGAATAATCCGGCGTGGCCACGGGCACGATCGGCTGGTCAGCCCACTCGCCGGTCAGCCCAAGCTGGCCCCAACGGGTTAAGGGAAGGGCGGCTCCCCGCCGGCGCTGAGCGCCAAAAATGGCATCCAACTGCGCGAGGGACAGCTGTCGCAAAGGATTGCGTGCGTTGACGTACAGCGCGATCGCGCCTGCCTGACCCGCTGGCCGAAAGCTGCCGGTGCCGATGCGGATAAGCAGAGGCTCTTTCATCATGTCGCCCTTAAACTGGTGCGCATACGGGGCCAATTCCGCTGGCCAGAGTTCTCGGCCCAGTGGGGCGACGTCGGCCGTTTCCAGCATCAAGGCGCCGACGGCGGCGGCTCCGCCCGGATGCCACCAGCGCTCACCCCGAGTCACCTCCGGTTGATGCTGCTGGAAGGCGGCCAACCAGGCATTCATCAGCGGCTCCAGAGCGTCATCGCCCACGCTGCTTATCCCGCCTCTGACGGTTGTGCCGGGTTGATAAACCGGCAGGGCAAGGTCAAGGTTCCCCGCGGCATGCAGCCCAGCGACCAGACCCAGGAGCACCCCGATCCGTCTCATGGGAGCAAGGCGCGGCTGGCAGCGGCTTGCTCCGCACGGAGTGGGATATAGACCGCCTGGTCCAGGATGATCTGCTGGCCCTCGCGACTGAGGATAAACTTGAGGAACTCGCCCAATACCGGGTCCAGCGGCTGGCCGGGGAGCTTGTTGGCATTGAAAAATACCAGTCGGCTGAGCGGATAGCGGGCCGCGATCACTTCGTCGTAAGTGGGCGCGATCGCCGGGCTGCCCGCCTCCGTGACCAGGGGCAGTGTCTTCACGTTGTCGTCAATGTAGGCGAGGCCGGAGTACGCCAGGGCATAGCGGTCGGCCGCAACCGCGGGTGAAAGCGGAAACACGGTCTCGGTGAAATTGATGTCCGTGCGCCATTCCCCGCGCTTTCCGCCGACGCTCAGCGCTCGCTGGCGGATGAATTCCTCAAAGCCGTTCCAGGGTTTCACTCCCCAGACATGGATCGGCTTGTCCGCCCATTCGCCGGTCAGGCCGAGTTGGCCCCAGGTGGTGATCGGCCCGCCACCCCGATGGTGGGTGGTGGAGTAGATGGCGTCAATCTGGTCAAAGGTCAGCTGCTTGAGCGGATTGTCCGGATGGACAAAAAAGGCCATGGCATCAAGGAAGCCAAAATGACGGTAAGTGCCGCCGGAAATGGGCGCGCTGAATGGAGGATAGCCGAACTTTTCGGAAAACCCGGTGATATCAGTCGGCTTGAGCTCACGGGAAACCATCACGAACTGCAGGTCGCCCTTGATCAGTTCCAGTGCGCCCAGGCTGCCGGCATAGGGCGGAGGCAGGTCCAGCGTGACCTTGGGATAGATTTTCTGAAAGGCGGCGATCCACGTTCTCGTCAGGGCGACCAGCACGTCAGAGGAGGCTCCCTTGTAGTGGCCGCTCAGCTCGATATCCGTCCGGGGCATGTAAGCAGGCAGCCTGGCATCGAGGACGGGTTGACGGGGCTCTGGTTGCGGCAGGTCACGTCCTTCCTGCTTCCAGCGTTCGGTCTGGGCGGGAGATGGCTTGGTGGGCAGAACCCGGGCTTGAAGGGGGGCGAGCAGGCCTGCAACCAGAAGGGCGGACAGGGTAGTGGGGAAGGATTTGATGGGCATGGGGGATGCGTTCGGAGTTGAAGGACGGTCGGGTAGCCGCTGGGAACGGCCGACAGGGTGGTGGAGCTGCCTTAAGCCAACATGAATACTGGCCTAACAAAAATTCAGCCGGAGTCTGGCTTGGCGGCGGTAGGAGCCGGGCTAAGTGGCAATTCAAAGACCACACGCAGGCCCTTCCCGCGGTGCGGACTCTCGGCCCAGATGTGACCCTGATGCAGGGCGATGATGCTGCGGCAAATGGCCAGCCCCAGGCCGCTGCCCTTGTCATGCTGGGTCGCATGGGCCAGACGCACGAAGCGCTCAAAAATGCGCTCCCGCATTTCTTCCGGTACGCCCGGGCCATCATCCTCAATCGCCACCTGCCAGCTATCGGGCGTGAGCCGGGATTCGATGTCAATCTGGCGACCGGCCGGCGTGTAATTCAGGGCATTGGTGAGGAGATTGAAAAGCACCTGACGCAGCCAGCGGGGATCAAACTCAACCCAGCCGGATCCCTCGTGGGAGTCCTCCAGTGTGATGCCCCGGCTGTCCGCCAGCACCCGGGCGTCGGGGATGAAGGACTCCATGTAATGCCGCGGATCCTGAACCTTGCGGGAGAGGGTGATGGCATCGGCTTCGGCGCGGGACAGGAAGAGCAGTTCCTCGATGATCTGGTTCAGACGGGTGATCTCCTCAATGACGACGTGCAACGACTCTTCCTGGACCGCGGTCAGCTTGCCTTCCATCAGCAGCTTCTCGGTCTGGAGACGCATCAGCGAGAGGGGGGTCTTCAATTCATGCGAAGCCTCGGCGGTAAAGCGGCGCACCTGGTTGAAGGAGGACTCGAGTCTGTCGAACATCTGGTTGAGCAGCCGGGCGAGGTTGGAGATCTCATCCTCGACCGAGGATACCGGAATGCGCTCGCTGAGATTCGCGGAACTGATGTGAGCGGCCGTGGCTTGGATCTGACGCAGGGGTCGCAGGAGAATGTAGCTCAGAAAAAAACCGATCACACTACTCGCAATGACCATCAGTGCCACCATTCCGTAGAAGACGTCCTGGAAGGCCACGACCAAGGTGCGCACCTGGTCCTTGGAGACGGCGATCCGCACGATGCGATCATCCAGCAGGTATTCGCCGATGCGCATTTCGCCCAGATCGCCCACCACGGCATTGTAAGTGCGCACGGATTCATTGGCGGACTGGGGTGATCCGATCTTCAGGAACTTGAAAAGCCGATTCAGCGCAATCGAGACCATGTGACCCGGCATGGGCGTGGTGGGGATGGTCCGGTTGTTAAGATCGCGCGAGCGGTAGAGCAGCGTCCCGTCCGGCTGGTGGATTTCGATGCTGTAGCGGACGGAGGCGTTGGTCATCAGGGCCCCGTAGATCTGCGCAGGTCCGAGGGTGGCGGCGTCGTTACCAAGCCGGCGCTTAACCTGCTCGAACTCCGCGTTGATGCCCAGGTCCAGGGAGTGGATCATGTGCTGCTCCACCAGGTAGCGTCCCACCCGGAAGAAACAGCTCAATGTTATGAGGGAGGCCAGGGCGTACCAAAACGCGATGCGCACACCGACCGATTTCATAGGAGCTGGTAGCCGACGCCCCGCAAGGTCTTGAAGTACGGCTTGGCCTGGTCCTGCTCCAGCTTGGCGCGAAGCTTGCTCATGTAGACATCAAGCAGGTTGGTATCTATGTCATAGTTGGATTCCCAGATTTTCTCGCAGATCAGGGTGCGGGGCAACACGCGGCCGGCATTTTGCAGGAAGACCTCCAGCAGGGCGAACTCCCGGCTGGTCATCTCGATCAGCTGTCCGTTGCGCGTGACGGAGCGGGCCAGCAGGTCAAGCCTGATGCCGCGGTGCTCCAGCACGGTTTCCTTGGTGGTGGCTTGGCGGCGCATCAGGGAACGGATACGGGCCAGCAGTTCCTCCAGGCTGAAAGGCTTGGGCAGGTAGTCGTCGGCGCCCAGGTCCAGGCCGCGGATGCGGTCCTGCACGGCGTCGCGGGCGCTGAGGATTAGGACGGGTTCGTTGAAGCCGCTCTTGCGCCATTCCCGCAGAAGATCCAGGCCGTCGCCGTCAGGCAGCCCAAGATCAAGGATGATGCCGTCGTAATGGGTTTCACACAGGGCGTCACGGGCCTCGCTGCAGGACTGCACCCAAGTGACGGTGTAGCTGTGCTCGGACAGGCCCTTCTTGAGAAACTGTCCGAGACGTTTTTGGTCTTCAACCACGAGTATTTTCATAGGGCGGGGGTGAGCCTTGCCCGGGAAGCTAAATCTCTGTCGGGTCGGGGCGAGAGCAATCTCCCTAAATAATAATTAAGGGTGTCTTCATGGGTTGTTAAGTTTGTCGCGCTAGCGTGGTGGATGCTACTCCGCCTACATCTGATCAACCTCAACCGCCAGCGGCGGTCCTTCGGGTGCAAATTCATTCCCGGAGAACCGATCACGCCAACGTGGCGCCAGCTGCTCGCTGTCGTCTGCCTGCCAGTAATCACCCTGGCCGCAGATACCGGCTCCAGTGTCGAGGAGCGGCTGCGGCTCCTGGAGCAGCAGGTCCAGGGGCTGGCAAGGGAGAATGCCGAGCTGAAACGGCAACTGGGGTGGAAGGGCACGGTCGCGCCTGTCATGCCGCAACCCGGCGGCAAGGAAGCCAAGCTGGTGGTGGGCGGATTTTTGCAGGGGCAGGCGGAGTTTGGCCGGGCGGCGGACACTCGTTGGAATGGGGTGCGTGACCGCTTCTTCTTCCGGCGGGCCCGCATTTACCTGGCCGGCGCAATCAACGAGGACTTCGATTTCAAGGCCGAGCTCGACCTGCAGGGCAACACGCTCGGTGCCGGCACGGGACAACTGGCGCGGGCCAATGAGATCTACGTCAGTTGGCACAAATATCCCCTCGCCAACCTGCGGTTTGGCCAGCTCAAGCCGGCCTTCGGCGCCGAGGCGCTGGCGAGCGACACCAACATCTTCACCGTCGAGCGCTCGCTCTCGAGCGACCGATTGGTTGATGGTCGCCAACTGGCAGCGAGCCTCGCCGGCGAATTGCCCGGAAAGCAGGTCAATTATCTGGTGGAAGTGGCCAACGGCAACGGCGCCAATGTCAGCGCCAACGACAACAGCAAGTTTTCCAAGTCGGCCCGCGTGACCTACACGCCAGTGGCCACAGCGACGGACAATCTCACGTTCGGTATCGATGGCCTGTGGACCGATGATGTCAACGTCGGCAAGAGCGATCTCGGCCTGCCTGGCGGACTCTTCACTGGTTCGCGCAGCATGAGCGGGCTGGACGTCTTCTGGACTCACGGGCGGTTTGACCTGAACGCCGAGTGGCTGCGGGGATCCTTCCGCCCGACGGCGGCGCTGCCCGCCGCGCGCTTCACCGCCGAGGGGTGGCAGGCCACCGCCGCCTATTTTCTGGTCCCGGCCAAACTGCGGGCCGTGATCCGCGAGGAACTGTTCGATCCGAACACTGCCGTTGGCGGCAACAGCATCCGTACGACCACCCTGGGCCTGAATTACTATCTCAAGGGCGAGGATATCAAGTTGATGTTCGATTACCTGAATGGACGCGTGCCCGGCTCCAGCAATGACGGTGGCCGTCTGCTCACCCGGGTGCAGGTGATATTCTGAGCCCCTTTCGAGAGGATCCCCTATGCCAGCCAACGCCAAGCCCCTGAGTAAGAACATCCACCTGCTGCGCTGGGTCAAAAAGATGGCCGCGCTTTGCCGGCCCGACGCGATCCACTGGGTCGACGGTTCCCAGCAAGAGTACGACGCGCTGTGCGCCCAGATGGTGAGGGGAGGGACGCTCATCAAACTGAACCAGAAGAAGTGGCCTGGCTGCTACCTGGCGCGCTCGGATGCGAGCGACGTGGCCCGGGTCGAGGATCGGACCTTCATCTGCAGCCAGTCGAAGGACGCGGCCGGACCGACCAACAACTGGGTCAATCCCTACGAGATGAAGAAGACGCTGCGCAGCCTCTTTTCCGGCTGCATGCAGGGCCGCACGATGTACGTGTTGCCTTACAGCATGGGACCGCTGGGTTCTCCCATGTCGCAGATTGGCGTGCAGCTGACGGATTCCCCCTACGCCGTGATCAACATGCGCATCATGGCCCGGATTGGGAGAAAGGTCTTTGCCCTGATCGACCGCGACTTCAAGCGGGTCGTGCCCTGTGTCCATTCCGTGGGTGCCCCATTGACGAAGGGCCGTCCCGATGTCGCCTGGCCGTGCAACAAGGAAAAATACATCGTCCATTTTCCCGAAACTCGCGAGATCTGGTCCTACGGCTCCGGCTACGGCGGCAACGCCCTGCTGGGCAAGAAGTGCTTCGCCCTGCGCATCGCCTCCGCGATGGCCCGCGACGAGGGTTGGATGGCCGAACACATGCTGATTCTCGGCGTGGAGAATCCCGAGGGTCGCAAGACCTACGTGGCCGCGGCGTTCCCAAGCGCCTGCGGGAAGACCAACTTTGCCATGCTGATCCCGCCGAAGCCGTTTCGCACCAAGGGCTGGAAGGTCTGGACCGTCGGTGACGACATTGCCTGGATCAAGCCCGATGAAAACGGCCGACTGCGGGCGATCAATCCCGAGGCCGGCTTCTTCGGGGTGGCGCCGGGCACGGGCAACCACACCAACCCCAATGCCATGAAGTCCCTGGCGAAGAACACCATCTTCACCAACGTGGCACTGACCGACGACGGCGGGGTATGGTGGGAGGGCATGACCGAGAAGCCGCCGGCACACGCCATTGACTGGCAGGGGAACGAGTGGACACCCGAGTTGGCCAAGGAGAAAGGCGTCAAGGCCGCCCATCCGAACGCCCGCTTCACCGCCCCTGCGAGCCAGTGCCCCACGATGGACAGCGATTGGGAGAATCCCGACGGCGTGCCCATTCACGCGATTGTCTTTGGCGGCCGCCGTGCCACGACCATGCCGCTGGTGTACCAGGCCTTCAACTGGTCAAGCGGCGTCTATGTTGGTGCCACCATGGGTTCCGAGATGACCGCGGCCGCCGCCGGCACGATTGGCAAGGTCCGCCGCGACCCGATGGCCATGCTGCCGTTTTGTGGGTACAACATGGGCGATTATTTCCGCCACTGGATCAACATGCAGCGTAACTTGAGCGAAACCCCGCGCATCTTCCACGTGAACTGGTTCCGCAAGGACAAGGACGGGAAGTTCATGTGGCCCGGCTTTTCCGAGAACATGCGCGTCCTGAAGTGGATCGTCGACCGTGTGCGCGCGGGCGGCAAGGCCAAGGAGACGCCGATCGGTTGGATGCCGCGCTACCACGATATCGACTGGGACGGCTTGGACTTCCCCCGGGAGAAATTCGAGGAGCTGCAGGCCTTCGACCGGGCCGCTTGGCGCGCCGAGGTGCTGGGCCACGAGGAACTCTTCCTCGACGTCCACGCTCATCTGCCCAAGGAGCTCATGTTCGAGCGCGAGCTGCTGATCTGCCGGATGTGAGGCAGGGGAGGACCTAGGCGAGGGAGCGGTCGCTTACCACGATGCCATCCTCGTCGCTGTAGACCCATTGCCCCGGGGTGAAAGTGGTGCCGCCGAAACTCACCGGCACGTCCACTTGGCCGGTGCCTGACTTGGAACTCTTGCGCGGGTTCGAGCCGAGGGCCTTGATACCCAGTTCGATCGATTTCAGCGCCACCACATCCCGTATGGCTCCGTTGATAATGACGCCCGCCCAACCGTTGCGTGCCGCGCTCGCGGCAATCTGGTCGCCCATCAGTGCGGTATGCAGGGAGCCTTCGCCGTCGACCACCATAACCGCACCCTGGCCCGCTTCCGCCAGCAACTGCTTGATCAGGGCATTGTCCTCGCGGGTCCGGATCGTGCGGATGGGACCGTGAAAGGCGTGTCGGGCGCCAAATTGGCGGAACTGGGTGTCACAGCTCTGGATGGAATCACCATGGGCATCGATCAAATCGGCAGTTGCATAACTCCGGGTTTGCATGGTGTCAGCACGCGGGATTTTGGTGCGGCGTCAATCGTCGGGTAGGCTATAGCGAGGCAGCGGCAGGGTGAGGATGGATCGACAGGGTCTGGCTCCTGTTCGTGATTTCATGTAGGATTCAGTTGGGGTTCAGCTTTCCCCGCAATGATGTCGCCTCCTTTGCAGGCCAAAGACTCACACGTGGAACGCACCGCCCACAACTTTCGCACGCTGACCCCCGCGTTGGAATAGCCGACCCTCTTACCTGTTGATGAGCTTCAAGGACCATTTCTCCACCAAAGCATCCCTTTACGCCAAATACCGGCCCGCGTATCCCTCCGCGTTGTTTACTAGTCTGGCTAGTTTGGCACCGTGCCTAGATTTGGCCTGGGATTGTGGCTGCGGCAACGGCCAGGCGGCCGTGGCACTGGCGGAGCATTTTGCGCGGGTGGTGGCGACCGAACCCAGTGAGGCCCAACTGGAGGCGGCCAAGCAGCATCCGCGCGTGGAGTACCACCGCAGTGCCGAGCGGGCGGTGGTTATCCAGGATGGCAGCGTTGACCTGGTCACTGCCGCATCCGCGGTGCATTGGTTCGACCGGAATCATTTTTATGCCGAGGTGCGACGGGTCTTGCGTCCGGGCGGACTGCTGGCCGTGTGGAGCTACGGCCTTTGTCGGATTGACCGCTCCGTTGACCGCCTCGTGGATCGGTTCTATCATGAGGTCGTCGGACCCTTCTGGCCGCCGGAACGCCGGGCGGCGGAAAGTAACTACCGACATTTGGAGTTTCCGTTTCCGGAACTACCGTTCCCGACCCAGAACCTGGAGATGGAGTGGTCGCTCGACGATTTCGTTGGCTATCTCAACACGTGGTCGGCGGTGACGCGCTACACCCAGGCGCGAGGGCATAACCCGACGGTGGAATTCCAGCATGACCTCAGCTGCGTTTGGGGCACTGGTCGTCGTCGCGTGGTCTGGCCGCTGGGCGGTCGCCTAGGAAGAGTGGGTAATTAAGCACCGAGCCAGCAAGCAGGGTCGGCTTCGATTCATCGGTGTCTTGCGACGATGGGAGGCTGAGATCAGGTAATCCGTATTCAGGTCCAGATTGAAACTCTCAGACCAATAACATTTCCGTTGACCGTTCGTTTATAATGGTATCCAATGACTTGCGTCGGTTCGATTCCGCCCCGCACCTCCACTTATCGGGAGTCGGTAAGTGCCGCGCCGAAGCCCGATGGGCGAAGGCGGGCCCTTGAAACAAAAAGCCATCCTGCCTGCAGGATTTGGACAAACGTGGCCGTGACCGGGCAATTTCAGGTGGCGCCGGCGGCGCGCTTGGGGCAAGGTGCCGGCGTGTGCAACCGTTACACCTTGATTGACCCGGACGGCGCCTTTGCGGCGATCGCGAAGATCCTGGGCGTGCGCCTCGAAAAGCCGGATTGGGTCACCAAGCGCTACAACCTCGGTCTCATGCAGGTCGCCCCGACCATCGTGAACCTGGGCTCGGGCCCCACGGCCATGCCCATGCGCTTCGGGGGCGGCCCGTCGGGCGGCTCGCAGGTGTTCGGCAATGCCCGGTCGGAAACCATCTTCGAGAAGCGCACCTTCAAGCAACAGGCACCCACCCACCGCTGCGCCATTCCCACCACGGGCTTCATCGACTGGGAAACCGACGACCAGGGCCGGAAGTGGCCGCATCTCTTCACCCTCGACCACGGCCGCCCCTTCACGATGGCCGCGATCTGGAACGCCGGGGACTCCGCGGCCGCCGTCCCGCCGCATTTCTATATCGTGACCACCACTCCCAACGAACTGGTGGCCCGGCATCATGACCGGATGCCCGTCATCTTGCCGGAGAACCGCCTGGCCCGTTGGCTCGACCCAACGCCGATGGCGCAGCCCGAGTTCACCGCTTTCGCGCAGAGCTACCCGGCCGCACAGATGCGCGAACGCGAGATCAGCGACTTCGCCAACAACGTGAAACACGAGGGCCCCGAATGCCTGGAGCCAGCGAAGCCGCGACCGAATCAACTGGGGCTGGGATTCTAGGGACGATGGCCTGAATCCCTTGTTTGGGTGTAGGGGCGCTGCTTGCCGGCGCCCGCGGGCGTCGTCAAGCGACGCCCCTACAAAAGAAGCAAAGATCACGGGTGGGGCGGCGAGTCCCTTCGCCGCCGGAGGGTACCCGGCGCGGATCCGACTTCACCAGGGATTCTCGGCGCGGACGGCGTCCACGCCCTACCAAGGAACCGTCACTTCAATGGGTAAACGTTGATCCTAGATTCCTCATTCCAGAGAGACACGAATTGCACAAATTTGCCCGAGTCAAAACGGTCCTGCTGAAATCGTGACCGTAAACATTCACCCACAAGGTGGTAGAGCGTCCGTAGATAAGTGCCTCAAATTCGTGAACCTTTGTGGAATTCGTGTCTCCTTCTGAGTGGATGAGTTTAATAGGCGGTATTCGCGCTTGACGGGCAGTGTGCGCCTGAACACTAGTGCTCATATGAGCACTAAACTGACCGAAGCCCAGGAGGCCATCCTCGCCTTCATGGTCCAGCACCAGGCGGAAAAATCCCGACCGCCCTCGCTCCGCGAGATCGCCGAGAAGTTCGGCTTCGCGAGCTCCAACGGCGCCCGCACCCACATCCTCGCCCTGGCCCGCAAGGGCTACGTCACCGACACGGGCGACGGCCGCAGCTGGGCCGCCAAGGTCAAGGAGGTGCAGGAGCACCTGTTCACCATCCCGGTTTACGGCACCATCCCCGCCGGTCTGCCCGCTGCCAACGCCGCGAATGCCGACGAGACCATCCGCCTCGATCCCGCGGTGTTCAAACTCCGCTCCGCCAAGGGCCTCTTCGCCCTCCACGTCCGCGGCGATTCCATGATCGACGCCCAGATCGCCGACGGGGACATCGCCCTGCTCAAGCAGGACGAACCCCGGCCCGGTCAGATCGTGGCCGCCCTCATTGATGGGGCGTCCACCCTGAAGCGGCTCGTCCGCGAGGGTCGCCGCACGTTCCTCCGCGCCGAGAACAAGCTCTACCGCGACCTCATTCCCGCCGAAAGCCTGACCATCCAGGGTGTTTTCGTCGGGGTGATCGGCCGCGGCAAACGATGAGACCGCCCTCCGCAACGCCGTCATGTCTTCCGGTTCCGACAAGGTCGTGGCTTTGCGCCGTCTGCTCGACGAGCGCTTTCCGGCCGCGCACCCCCGTGAATCCCGACTGATCCCCACCGGCGTTCCAGCCGTCGACCACCTGCTCGCCGGCGGCCTCGTGACCGGCACGCTGACGGAGTTCGTCTCCGTCGTCCCCAGCGGCGGCAGCCAGCTGAGTCTGGGCGCCTTGCTCCTTTCGACCCGGCTCGCCCGCCAGCGCGTGGCGTTGATTGACGCCGCCGACTCCTTTGACCTCGCCGGACTCGACGATGATGCGGTCGCGCACCTGGTCTGGGCCCGCTGCGCCACCCTGGCCGAAGCCTGGCGCGTGGCCGACCTCGCCGCCCGCGATCCCAATTACGCTGTCATCGTGATCGACGTGCGCGGGTTTCCCGAGCGGGAACTGCTCCGCACGAAGGACACCGTCTGGGTGCGGCTGCAGCGCGCCGCCGAGCACACCGAAACGGCCATCGTCATCCAGACAACAACCCCGCTGGTGCCGAACGCCGCGATGCGGCTCACCTTTGAACGTCCCCTGGACGGCCAGTCCCTCGTGCAACCGCGCGTGACCGTGCTCGCCGCCCTGACGCCCACGCTCCAGCGCGCCCGTCAACGCCAGCGCACCGCCTGATGTTCGCCGTCATTCTCATTCCCGATTTTTCGCTCCACGCCTTGCTGCGCTTCAATCCCGCGCTGCGCGGTGAGCCGGTGGCGATCCTCACGGGCGAGGGGAGACGGGCCCGCGTCGCGGAAGTCAGCGCCGGCGTCACCGCGGTGGGCCCCGGCATGACCGCCGCCCAGGCCCTCGCGGAATGTCCGGCCCTGCAACTCCTCAATCCCTCGCTGGTCGCCGAGCGGGAAACCGGCGCCTTGCTCCTCTCCGTGGCGTGGACGCTTTCCCCCTGGGTCGAACCCACGGCCAGCGGTCGCTGCACGGTGGATCTCACCGGCGCCAACGCCGACACCTTGCCGGCGCAACTGCGCGCCGTGCGCACGCAACTTTCCCTGCAAGGCCTGCCCGTCAAGATCGGCGTCGGCCCCAACGCGCTGCTCGCGCGCTATGCGGCGCATCTCGCCACGCCCGACCTCTGGGTGCGCGATACGGGGGCCTTCCTGAAGCCCTTGCCGCTCTCCCTGCTCGAACTGACCGCCGACGAGGAACGGCTCTTCACCGATCTCGGCATCCGCACTCTGGGCGAGCTCACCGCGTTCCCGCGCGCCGCCCTCAACAACCGGCTGGGCGGACGCGGCGACGCGTTGTGGTCCCGCGCCGCCGGCGAGTGGTCCACGCCGCTGCAACCCGCGCCGTTCCCCGCCCGCTACCGCGCCGAGGCCGTGCTCGAAGAGGCGGTCGAGACCCTCGAGCCGCTCCTCTTTCTGCTCCGCCGCTTTTGCGAGCGACTCGCCCTCGAAGTGGGCCAGTTCGGCCAGGGCACCGCGCGACTCGCGCTGACCCTGCAGCTGGACAACGAAAAGCACTACCACCGCACTTTCGACCTGCCCGAACCCACGGCTCGCGCCGATACCCTCTTTGCCACGCTGGAGAACCACCTTGCCACGCTGCAGACCGATTCTCCGATCGTCGGTCTGTCGCTGGAGGCATTTCCGGTCCGCCGCCTGCAAACGCAGGAAGGCCTCTTTGACACCGGTCTCAGGGATGCCCCGATGTTCTACGCGACCCTCGGGCGCATGGCTGCCATCATCGGGGCGGACAACCTGGGCACGCCGCACCACGCGGATTCGCATCAGCCCGACGCGATCACGCTCCGCCCGCCCGCGCCCATCGTGCCTGAGCGCCGCGCGCCCGCCGCGCCGGCTGCGCATGGTCCGCTCCTGCGCCGCCTGCGTCCGCCGATGCCGGCCACGGTCGAACTCACCGAGACGCGCCCTAGCTTTCTGGTCTCGTCCCTCGCGCGCGGTGACGTCACCGCGCTCCGCCGGCCCGTCTGGTCCAACGGTGAATGGTGGACCCCGGGCGCCTTTGCCCGCGAGGAATGGGATGTTCAGGTCGGCTCCGGTCTCTACCGCCTCCTCCATGCACCGGACGGCTGGTTCATCGAGGGCATCTATGACTGATGCCTTACGCCGAACTTCATGCGCGCTCCGCGTTCAGCTTCCTGCGCGGAGCCTCGAACCCGGAGGACCTGGTCGCCGCCTGCGTCCGCCAAGAGCTCGGCACCTTTGCCCTGTGTGAGCGCAACGGCGTGTACTCGGCGGTCCGCGGCCATCTCGGCGCCAAGGAGAACGGCCTGCGCGCCATCGTCGGCGCCGAGCTCACGATGGAGGACGGCAGTGTCGTGCCGCTCCTCGTCGCGAATCAGACCGGCTACCGCAACCTGTGCCGGCTCCTGACCGCGGCCAAACTCCGGAGCGAGAAAGGACAATGCAGCGCCCGCTGGGATGAACTCCCGCAGTACGCCGAGGGGCTGTTCGCGCTCACGGGCGACGAAGAGGGACCGGTCCGCCGGGCGTGGCAGGCCGGGGACAAGGCTGCTGCCGAGGCCGCGGTGGCCCGGCTGGCGGCGGCGTTTCCCCACCGCCTTTATGTCGAACTCCAACGCCACCGGCTGCGCGACGAGGACATCGAGGAGTCCGCCCTGATCGATCTGGCCCGCGCGCACCACCTGCCGCTCGTCGCCACCAACGGCGTGAACTACGACCGCCGCGAAAGCCGGCGCATCGCGGACGCCTTCACGTGCCTGCGCCACCACCGCACCCTCGACAACGCCGGCCGCCTCCTCGCGGCCAACGCCGAGCGCTGCATCAAGTCGCCGGCCCAGATGGCAGCGCTGTTCGCCGACCTGCCCGAGGCCATTGCCAACACCGAACGTCTCGCGGAGCAGCTCACCTACGGCCTGCAGGATCTCGGCTACCGCTTCCCGGATTTCCCGGTCCCGGCGGGCGAGTCCATCGACTCCTATCTCCGCAAGATGACGTATTTCGGGGCCGCGGCCCGTTATGGCGCGATCAGCGCGAACGTCCGCCGGCAACTCGACAAGGAGCTGGGCGTCATCGGCCGGCTGGGCTTTGCGGGGTATTTCCTCGTGGTCTGGGACATCTGTGCCTTCTGCCGCGACCGGGGCATTCTCGTGCAGGGTCGCGGCTCCGCGGCCAATTCCGCCGTCTGCTACGTGCTCGGCATCACCGCGGTCGACCCCATCGGCCAGAAGCTCCTCTTCGAACGCTTTCTCTCGGACGAACGCACCGGCTGGCCCGACATCGACCTCGACCTGCCTTCCCGCGAGCGACGCGAGTCCGTCATCCAGGAAGTCTACCGGCGCTATCCCGGCCGCGCGGCCATGACGGCCAATGTCATCACCTACCGGCCCAAGAGCACGATGCGCGAGATGGGCAAGGTGCTCGGGTTCACGGAGGACGTCCTCGACCGCTACACCTCGCTCTACGCCGGCGGCGACTTCCCCGAGACCCTCGAGCTCAAGCAGCAGATGAAGTTCGCGGGGATTGCCGCGACGCACCCACGCGCGGAATTCCTGCTCGATCTCATCCGGCGCGCCGCCTCGCTTCCGCGCCATCTCGGCCAGCACTCGGGCGGCATGGTGCTCTGTGCCGGCCGGCTGGACGACGTCGTGCCCCTCGAAAACGCCACGATGGAAAACCGCACGGTCATCGAGTGGGACAAGACCGACTGCGAGGACATGGGCCTGGTGAAGGTGGATCTCCTCGGCCTCGGTATGATGAAGGCCGTCGAGGAAACCCTGCAGCTCTGTCAGGACCGCGGCGTCCCGATCGACCTCGCCCACATGCCCAAGGACGACCCGGCGACCTACGACCTGCTCTGCCGGGCCGATACCATCGGACTCTTCCAGGTCGAATCCCGCGCGCAGATGGCCAGCCTGCCGCGTTTCCGTCCGCGCACCTTCTACGATGTGGCCCTGCAGGTCGCGATCATCCGTCCCGGCCCCATCCAGGGGGATGCCGTCAACCCGCTGATCGAGCGGCGGGCCGGCCGCGAGCCCGTCACGTATTGGGACCCGCGACTGAAACCGATCCTCGAACGCACGTACGGCGTGGTGCTCTTTCAGGAACAACTCCTCCGCATCGCCATGGAGTTGGCCAATTTCACGGCCGGCGAAGCCGACGAACTCCGCCGGTCCATCGACTTCAAACGCAATCAGGAGCGGATGAAGAAAATGCAGACGAAGCTGCGCGAGCGCCTGGCCGCGAACCAGACCGCCGCGGGCGCCACCGACAAGATCATCCACGCGCTGTCGTCGTTCGCCCTGTATTCGTTTCCCGAGTCGCACGCCTTGTCCTTCGGGCTCATCGCCTACACGTCGGCCTACCTCAAGGTCCATCGTCCGGCGGAATTCTACGTTGGCCTGCTCAATGCGCAGCCGATGGGCTTCTATTCACCCGCCACGCTGGTCCAGGACGCGCGGCGCCACGGCATGACGGTCCGCCCGGTCTGCATTGTGCGCTCCGCCGACGGCGCCACCGTCGAGAGCGAGACCTCCTTCCGCGTCGGCCTGCGCGCCATTGCCGGGCTCCGGACCGCCAGCATCGCCTCGATCCTGCAGGCCCGCGCCGAGCAGTCCTTCAGCTCCGTCGCCGATTTCATCCGCCGCACGACCATGAGTTCGCGCGAGCGGCACACGCTGTCTTCGTCCGGGGCCTTGAACAGCCTCGCAGGCAGCCGGCGTCAGGCCCTGTGGGAATCGGTCAAGGCGGACCTGGAGTTCGATTTGTTTTCGCAGGTGAGTTCGGACGACACCTCCGCGGGGCTGCTGACGCCCATGTCGATCATGGAACGGGTCAAGGCGGACTTTGCCACGCAAGCCCTCACCACCGGGGATCATCCCATGAAATACCTGCGCCCCCGGTTTCCCGACCTGTGGCGGGCGGACGAACTCCCCCTGGGCCGCAACGGCACGCGGGTGAGGGTGGGGGGATCGGTCATCTGCCGCCAGCGCCCCGGCACCGCCAAGGGCGTGGTCTTCCTGTCCCTGGAAGACGAATCCGGCGTCGCCAACGCCATCATCTATCCGGCCCTCTTCGAGCGCCTCCGTCTGATCATCACCCAAAACCCCGCCCTCATCATCGAAGGCCCCCTCCAAACCCACGACGGCGTCACCCACGTCCAAGCCGAAGACATCCGGCCCCTGCACTGCGCAGACCTCCCCGAGCAGGCCTCGCATGATTTTCACTGAGTCGGAGTTGCTTTGTTTGGAGAAGCAATCGAGGTCACTACGCACATCAAAGCCTGACCCTATATTCCGACCATGAATTGTCTCGAAAAACGTGGAGATTAACGTGAGGAAAAGTAAAAACCAATTATAGGCTGGAGTGGATAATGCTTTCGTCTGAACCTACGTCGGAGATTGAAATCTCGATGATGCGATCAAGGCACCGCTTTTTGTAGTTTGTGATCTTTTTGGAGCAAAATGACCTTAGCGAGTCCGTTGCAAAAACTACGACGTCGTCTTTAGCCTCGAGGAAACTAGTTTGCACGACGAGCTGCCTCAATGTATCCGTTTCTATGGACATTATCCACGGCATTGAGCTGGCTGCCGCAGGCTTTCTGCTGTTGTTCTCGATTCTTCGGCCATACTTGCTCGAAAGCGATGCATCTTCCTACCCCTATCTTGAGCGTCTTTTCCAGCTGCTCATTGGTGTCACCGCATTCTTTCATCTTCTTGTGCTTGCCACATTCAGAAAGCGGCCCAGCAGGTTAGACGCTGTCGCGCTCGCCATTGCGGTGCTGGCCGCCTTGTTCCCGTTCCTAAAATGAAAGTCAGCCCATCCAGAGTATCACCGACAACGACAGGGTTGAGCCCCGTCGTGTCTGACTGCTGACGTTGGCCGAGTTACGAGCATCACAATGATTCGAGCACTGATCATCTTCTCTCTGGTTATCGAACCGGGCGACTTGAACGGCGGGCGGCGACAGTTGGTTTAACCACGCATCGCACGGATCGAAACGGATCAAGGCGTTGGAGCGGTCGGGTTGAAAGGAAGGGATTCACAGCACGGTGACCCGGCCGAAAGATCCTCAGTTTGGAGAGCTACCAGCTCCGACAATTCGCGTTCTTTCGTGTGATTCGTGGGCAAAAATATCTTGGTGGGGGTCGGGGTTGTTGATGGATCCTTCGCGGGTCTCAGGATGACGGAGGGGATTCAGCACGGAAGACACCGAACACACGGAATGCCGGAGTAGGGCACAGGAGCTAACGGAGGGGGTTGAGCCATAAACTGCCACCAAGAGGGAGTTTAGGTGCGGGGCGACCAGTTTCCCAAAACCTTGGCTTGACCGTTCGCTATTCGCGAATAGCGTATTCCGATGTTCACCAAGCCACAAGACATCGTGGTGGCGCTCAAGCTCGCGTTGGCCGTCGCCCCTCGACCCAGTTATGCAGACTTGGCTGATGAACTCGGCATGAGCGCCTCGGAAGTCCATGCCGCAGTGCGACGGCTGGGCGAAGCGCGGTTGCTTGATCCCGAAACCCAGGAAGTCCGGCGCGAAGTGTTGGGGAATTTTCTGGTCCACGGCGTGCCGCACGCTTTTCCGGCGCGGCTCCGCGAAGTCACCCGCGGACTCCCGACCGCTTGGGCGGCGCCCGTTTTGGCCGGACAATTCAGCGCTGCGGACCAAGTCCCCCCGGTCTGGCCCGACCCCGATGGACAGGTGCAGGGTGCGGCCGTGAAGCCCCTTTATCCCAGTGTGCCTCACGCAGCCCGGCGCGATCCGGCGCTGTACGACCTGCTCGCTCTGGTGGATGCCCTCCGTCTCGGCCGCGCCCGGGAACGCGCCGCGGCGGAAAAAGAGCTTGGTCAACGCCTGAGCAACCATGGCCGCGCCTACCAGCTCTGACAATTCGTGTTCTTTCGTGTGATTCGTGGGCAAAAATGTCTTGGTGGGGATCGGGGGTGTTGATGGATCCTGCGCGGGGCTCAGGATGACGGAGGGGATTGACGACAGAAGACTCCGAACACACGGAATGCCGGAGTAGGGCACAGGAGCTCACGGAGGGCACCGAGTCTGGCGCAATCGAGCTCGTTCTACGTGTCGATGCCGACGGCGCTCCGCTCGTTTACTGTGTGTTCCGAGTGTTCTGTGGTGATCAAATTCGGGATGGGCTCGGGGACGCTGCGCCCGGCCCTCTTCATCCGGAACCAGTCAATCAGGTGCCACCACGAAACACACAAAATACACGAAATGAACAAAGAGTCCGGATGGAGACGGTCTCATTGAAGTCACCATTCAGTGACTCCATCTAACCACGGTTGAGTACGTCCTGTGCGTGCTCCTTTCGTGTGCTTCGTGTCTTTCGTGGTGAAATCCGACTGCATCGTTCCGGCTTCATAAAGGGGAACGGGGATACACCGAGCCGGCTCGCAGGGATGCGAGCCCTCCAGGTTGGAAGGAGACGCACCCGTGTGACGTGGCTCACGGGCTTCTTGAATTCTACTTGGCCGCAGGGACCGGCGGGAGGGCGGACTGGAGGGAGGTGATCTGCCACGTGTCGCCGTGTTTGCGCCAGACGGCCAGGAAGAAGTAGCGGCCGGCTTTCATGGCGCCTTCCTTGCCTTTGATCTGGTCGAAGATGCCGTTGACCGTGACCACGTCGGGCGTGATCACGTTGACGCGGAGTTCGGTGGTTTCGAATTTGTCGTAGCGCAGACCTTTGACCAGGGAGTCGAGGTGCGACGCCTTGGTCTCCTGCATATTATTGCTGTGGGTGTAGTTGAAGTCCGGGGCGA
>Ga0075163_10003593_pt1 | contig 20837 bp, 15 predicted proteins | sample JI1023141ADNA_FD_71478 | JGI IMG/M metagenome (GOLD analysis project Ga0075163, IMG submission 71478) | Wastewater effluent complex algal communities from Wisconsin, to seasonally profile nutrient transformation and Carbon sequestration -... | ecosystem: Engineered > WWTP > Effluent > Algae... | reverse complement strand
GCCATCTTGCACGATTCCATAAGCGCGTTTGATGTTACATCAGTTGCTGTGACGAGATGTAACAAGAGAGTGAGTCTTGCGCGGCCTAGCCTACGGCGTACGGGTTAAACGATTGGCCTCAGACGCGGCGAGGAGATGTCGCAAGAGATGGAGTCTTGCGCGGCCTAGCCTGCGGCGTACGGGTTAAACGAGATCGCTGCGCGAGATATCGAATAGAGTTGAGCCCAATGCTAAGTCACGGACCGAAGTGTGGTGAGATTCGGTAGTTGGTGGGCGTGTTCGAATGTGATGTAAGGCGTGTGACGACTCGTTTGAAGAACCTTCCTCCAACGTTTGCCGTCCAACGGTTTATCAGCAACTTGTCTTATTGCCACTAGCGGTATTTGGTTGGCAAACCGCTTTGCAATCTTGGCATAAATCTCTGGATCGCGCTCGCCGCTATCACCGATCAACACAAACTGCCGCTGCGGATATCGCTTCATCAAGTTCGCAATGATGGCATACTTCCCGCGTCGTCGTAGCAGTTGCCACTTCCGCAGAATCTCATCGCGGAGCCGGAACCAACGCAAGTGCATACTCCCTTCCGGAAATTGATGTTGCACGAAGAAATGGTCCAGCGAATCAAAAATCTGCCACGGGCTACTCGATACATAATGAAAGAACGCTCCGTCCGCTCCCCATTGCCGATAAACTTCAGCCATCCCCTCAATCGCTTGGAAAGGATGAACGAAAGTATTTGCCAACATCGCTCTCTTTTGAGTCACGTTCGTGTTCTTGATCGTGTCATCGATGTCGCTGATCACGCTGATGCCTCTCGGGGCTACCAAATACAGAGGCGAAGAGATGGCCGCTTGATGTTTGTGGCTCGGATCTAGCGATAATCCGATATCGATCCGCGTATCGCGCTCCATCGCTCCAGGTGCCAGCGACTGAATCGAGCGATTGGAGAGTTCAATGGTGCCCTGAAATAAACCGCTTCCTCGCGTTTTTTTCTTCAGCGGAATGAGCTCATCACCCACTTTCAAAACCACTCGACGGCCTGGTTCAGCTGCGGCTAAGAAACCTTCCAATCTGCGGTGAAAGAGTTCTTCGTGGAACTGTTCAGGAGGTACGTTCATGACTCGGCGCAGACCGCGAATCAACAACCGCTTCGATAAACTCAACGGAGTATGGCGATAGAAACGCCCCTGCGCCAGCACACGCCAATGCTCACCATCTCGATGAACATAGCCTAACATCGGGTACAAAGTTGCCCGATGTGTTGGATCAAGGTCGGAATAGGGGCTCGCCGCAATCGCCATACAAATAGAACGTTAAAGGTGTGAACTTAGTCGAGACGCTAAAGCTGGATTTATTGATCGCTACCCGAAGCTTCAGCTTCTTCCGTTCCTTTTGGTTTTACGCGGCGTTGTGCGAAAAGCCAATCATGGAATTCAGGATTCCTATAGGTTGCCGTCCAACTATCATGGCCAACTCCAGGATATTCGGTGTATTTGGGTTCGCCGCCAGCTTCTTTGAGAGCTTCGATCATTTGACGGGATCGTTCTACTTTCACCGCTTGATCTTGGTCACCATGAAAGGCCCAAAGAGCGACATGGGTAAATCGAGGAGCGGTGGCTGGATCACCGCCACCGCAGATCGGAGCGGCAGCTGCGAACATATCGGGATATCGCGCGACAGCATCCCATGTTCCATAACCACCCATCGAAAGTCCCGTGATATAAATTCGATTTGGATCTACCGCCGCAGTTTCAATCATCGATTGAACGAGCTTGATCGTTAGACCTAACGAGTCGCTGGCTTGCTCTGGCATCTTGCTCGAAGGGGCCGACCAATCGACTTCTACCCACTTCTTGCCCGTTGGGCATTGTGGAGCGACTACATAACAAGCCATGTTCTTACGACGTTCTGGATCCAAGAAATCTTTCATGCCGTGAACGAGTTGCACTTTGTTGTCATCACCTCGCTCGCCAGCCCCATGCAAAAAAATGACCAACGGATATTTCCGATTCACATTGTAGTTGGCTGGCTTGAGCAAACGGTATTTGAGAACATTTCCTTGTTCGTCCGCAAACTGACGTGGTTCGAACATCTTCACCGGATCAGACGCAATGGCCGGATCGAGCTCTTGTGCCATAGAGGGGATCGCAAAACCAAAACAAAGAAGAGTGAATACCCAGAGGATGCGGCTCATAGAGGTGTGGGCTCCAAAAATGCGAGGAAGGAATGTTCACTATTAGGGTAATGCTTCCAATCCCATTTGTCACTAGCCTACCCTCATTGTAGGGTGATGTAGGGTGTGTGAAGCGATTTTCATAAATCGGTATACCAGCGCGTTATTCTTGTTTTCTTGCGTGATTTCACACGCCCATAATCGACGAGCGGAACACACCGTGGAGTTGACGTACAGGCGGGGCGCGCGCAACAGACGACACATCAACTCCACGGTGTGTTGCGCAAGCTAGTTGTTTGGCCAAATGGGCCGGGTCAAAAAGATGCGGGTCTTTTTGATCGGTGAACGAGAACATGAAGGGCTTGCTGCACAGATCCTACATCCACCGTACATCCACCCTACACATTCATTCCTGCTAAGTGACCGGTGCTAAAGGCCGCTTGAAAATTGAAGCCACCGATGGGCCCATCGAGATTGAGAATTTCACCCGCCAAAAAAAGCCCCGGTACCAACTTGCTTTCCATCGTGTGCGGATTCACCTCGCTCAATACAACTCCACCCGCAGTAACTTCTGCTTTCATGTATCCACGCGTTCCGTGCAAGGGAACGACAAAGTTCTTGATTCGTTCCACTAAGTCCGTTCGATTTTTTTTGCTAACTTCTGCGAGCGGTTTTTCGGGAACGATTTGAGAGATCTCCAACAGAATCTGCGCGATTCGCTTCGGGACCAGTTCGCTGAGAACATTGGCGATGTTGCGGCTCCCCGATTGAGTTGCCTTTTGGAACCACTGTTGCAAGTCATCGGGCTTGCTGTCCGGTAACAGATCTATGTGTAGCGACGAATGATGACCGGCTGGTAAATCGGAGACAGCTCGCGACACATTCATCGGAGCTGGTCCAGATAAACCGAAATGAGTCCACAACAAACCACCGCGCGATGTGAGACGCGGATCTTTCTTCTTCGAATCTTTACTATCCGTTGAGCCATTCAACAATTCAACCGTCACGGCCGCATCAGGAATTGTGATTCCTTGCAGATCTGTGAGCCAAGGAACAGACGAAACCAGTGGCGTTAAGGCGGGTCGCAGCGGTGTGACGGTGTGACCTAGCTTTTGTAACCAAGGATAACCATCTCCAGTGGTCCCGCAGCCGGGATAGGAAAGGCCTCCCGTGCAGACGAGAAGTTTGTGGGAAGTATAAGATTCAAAGTCGGTCTTGATTTGGAATTCACCCGTTGCCTCATCGCGAGCAATATCCTTTACGGCGACGCCCGTTCGAAGTTCGGCTCCTGCGTTGGTCAACCGCCGTACCAAAGCATCGCGAACATCCATCGCCCGATCGCTGACAGGAAAGATTTTGCCAGTGACTTCACGTTTTGTGGCGACACCTTCAGCTTCGATAGTACGAATGACTTCGATGGGTGGCAGATAATTGAGGGCCGAAGATAGAAAGCGACCTTCGCGACCAAACGCTTCCACAATTTGACGCCAATCGCAGTCGTGCGTGATATTGCATCGAGTACCACCCGACATCAAGATCTTGGGACCCGCCTTGTTGTTCTTTTCCAGAACAAGCACTTTCAGTCCTTTCTGGGCCGCCGTTCCAGCTCCCCAAAGTCCCGCAGCGCCTCCACCTATGACAATCAGATCCCAACCATTCATCGAGCACAATCTTTCTATACAATTCCAATCTCAACCCTGGCTATAGTCTAATCACAAAGTCGTGTGATAGGCCTCTATTGCAGGAAAAAGTTGCCATCTGCCACCGCGAGATAGCGAATTTCGTCCCATTAGCCGTTGGTTTTTTTGTGACTATAATGAACCTTTCCGTTAGCCGTCCATTTTCTGGCATGACGAATGCGGCTAAAGGCGGCATTCCAGCGATGCGTGCCAGGGCTGTATTCCAACGCTGCATTTCGGCGCGACCATACGAACAACAGAGTTTATCAAAGGATAGTTAGGTGAATTCACTTGCGACCAAGTTGGCACCGCGCGATACCGAAATACGAGCATGGGAGGTGGCCAGCGCATTTGAAGCTAGACATATCCTGTGCACCACACTAGGTCGTGGGCAGAATGCAGCTCAGTACATTGAAGCGAACTTAGAAGTTCACATCGGTTGCTGGTTCATCGATCAATATCCGTATCATAAAGCGGTTGATTTTCATAGCGAACACACAACGACCAAAGTTCGTTCCCGATTGAAGCTTTATTGCTCTGCTGATCCGGAAGAGCAAAAAGTTGATTTGGCGATACTTCCGCTTTTGACTCATGGCGAGGCAGAATTGTCGCGGGACATGTTGCAATTGATGGCGCAACGCTTGACGATCGGTGGGAGACTTGTTGCGTCTGTTGATAACGTTCGCGATCGTTGGTTGCACGATCAAATGCGGGAGTTGTTTCCCAAAGTGACCGTTCATACATTCGCGGATGCCATGGTATATAGTTCCGTGAAACAAAACGAATTGAAGAAAGTACGGAACTTTCAATGTGAGTTTGCTTTTCGCGATCGAGAGCAACTTATCTATGCCATCAGTCGACCCGGAGTGTTTTCACACCGACATATCGATCCAGGTGCTCGACAATTAATCGAGGCGATCGACATTGGTCCCAAGACGCGCGTGATCGATATTGGGTGTGGAGCAGGAACGGTGGCGCTTGCGTTGGCGACACGCGACGCGACTACCTATGTTCATGCTGTCGACGGAAACGCTCGCGCTGTTCAGTGCACCGAACTTGGCGCTGCGCGAAACCAGTTAACGAACATCGTGACGGAACTCAATAGTCGCGGTACAAAGGCAACCAAAGGTAGTTTTGATTTGGCGGTCGCCAATCCTCCTTACTTTGCAGACTTTCGCATTGCCGAACATTTCATTAACACAGCTAAAGAAGCGTTGAAACCAGGAGGGCAATTATTGCTCGTGACCAAACAACCGCAATGGTACGAAGAGTATCTACCGGATCGCTGGGATGATGTCGACATTTGGCCCAGCAAAAAGTATCACTTGGTTGCAGGCGTTCGCGCGTAAGTTGGATCCAGCTCGAGCTCGGAGCAAACACCCAGCCGACCTATTCACACATAAGGACTCTGTTAGAAGCCGCAACTTCAGATGTAACTATGAATACAACTTTTGAGTTTCGTGTCAGAGCGTGCAGTGAGAATCCATTTATTACCGACGCGGTACTGAACCAAATGGTGGGTGCGTACACCTTAGGATCGATCTATGCTCATGGAGTTGAATCACGGTTGGCTTCATATACCGTGCGTAGCGAGACAGACGATACGTGGATTATACAAGGGGCTCGACATCCACAGCGGGATGATGGAGAAGTGGCTTGGAGAGTCGAGCTTTATATGCTTTTTGCCGGTTTCTATAAATCGGGTTTCTCGGTGAGCACACTGGGACCAGCAGATTTATCGCTTCCGGGTGGAGGGCAACTTACTCCCCCGCGAGGCGCTACGAGCAAAGGTATGCGGCAGATCTTTCAAGATCACTTTCCGAAAAACATGCGGCTCTCGTCATTTCCTTTTATGCACTTGGCAAAATGTGGAGAAGGCATCGCCGCTGCAACCAAGGTCCAGACATTGCTGCGATTTCCCGAGTGGACGGAAGAAGTAGAAAAATCTGACTCGAAAGTTGGAGCGGTGGAATGGCTAAATTTCCAAGCTTCTCTCTCCATCGAGATAAATGTTGACGGCGAAAGGAATATTCGCTCCTATCGCATCTTAGGGTTCAGCCCTGTCTTTGATAGTTATGACGTCTCTGAATATGACGCAACTCCTGTCGAAGTAAGAACCTGGGGAGAAGCTTGGATTCGACATGATGTTACCGGCAGCTCGCGACTCCATCATCTGCTGTTCCTGCCGAACGAAATCGGCTTGGTGACGGACCGACTCTATCGCTACCGCATTGAAAAGTTATCGACTCTTAAGAAGTTGTATGACATCACGTTTGGTCGTGGTAAGTCTGAGGTTTTTAACCGAGCGCAATGGTTGGATTTTGCACGCCACTACCAAAAAGCGGGTTACTTGGCTATGTCCCGCAAGTGTTTACAACAAGCAAAGGTACTGGCTGAAAGCGAGTCGGAACTTGCAGAGATCGAAAGCGTTATGAAGCTTCTATTTTCTTCGAAGCGCGACGTGAGCGAGTCGGTTGCAAAGCCACGGCGACGTCGAATAACGCAATTGAGCAAAATCGTGAATCCAGATTTCTGTCAAGCTTTGGAGAAATGGGAACAAGTGCGTGAATTTGCCTTCGCAGCCACGGACGATGGACGCTATCCGATCGATCTGCCAGGTATCCACTTCCACCCGATTACCTACGAGCAATTAAACGAGGCAGAAGTTCCACTATCCTGTTTGTCGATACTCACAGGTGAAAAGTACGAAGACTATCCACCCGAGGTGAAGGGGCTTTACAATTTCACCATTCAGAACATTTCCATATGGGGAATGCACGACAAAGGTTGTTATTTTGTTGAGAGCATTCCGGACGCGGTGTTCTATGCCTAATGTGGTGCCCGTCTTATCAGTCGCAGAGTATCAGCCGTAGCTTATAGTTTTGGGTTCAGAATCTCATCGCAGGCTGTCGCGAGAGCGTTCTCTTGCGAAATTCGATCCGCGATCTGCGTACATTTCTTTTGCGTTGTTGAATCGTTGAGAAGTGCACGTATTTTGGCAGCTAAGCGGGGCACTTGAAATCGTTCGCGGGCCACACTTCCACCGACTCCTAGTTTTTCAACTCGATAAGCGTTGTCCACTTGGTCGAAAGCCATGGGCATAATGATTTGTGGTATGCCCGCCGCCATCGCTTGGGACATCGACCCAACACCGCCGTGGTGCACGAGCATTTCCACTTGTGGCAACAACCAACGAAACGGAGCAAACTCAAAGTGCTTGACTTGCGGCGGAAGATCGTGCGGAATTTGTTCGCCGAACCGAGTCAACAAAATACCCCGTTTCCCCAACAGACTGCAGGTCTCGGCGGCGACCCGAAAAAACTGATGTCCGAATAGATTTGCTGAGCCGGGCGTGAAAGCGATAGGCTTGGGGCCAGACTGCAAAAACTCGACCAAACCAGACGATGGTTCGGTTAAGCCTTCTTCGCTGTACAAAGGAAAGCCAACCAGTTTTGTTTGACTTGGCCAATCAGGTTGTGGGGTGGCAAACCACTCGGGAAAGAAGGCTAATACCTGCTCGGGTGAATTCCACCATTCCTTAAAAATTCTCTGGGTGGGTGTAAGGCCCAGTGACCCACGAAAGGCATTGAGCCAAGGAGTGATCATCGGGTCAATAACGAAACGGTCTGCGACATACCATTGAAAACGTTTGAACCACGCAGGCCCGCGATGTACCCAAACTTTTGGCAAGCGTGGCCCTTCGTACTGGCTGCGGAATAGAGCAGGGGAGAGGTGGATCGTCGTTAAGGGTATGCCCAATTTTTCTTGAGCCACTCGAGCACCAAAGGCCAACGTTGAAGCGACGACTTTGGTGTTTCGCGGATCGTAGTGTTTCTCAATGGCTTCATACATGGTGCGAAGCATAGGCTTGACCGCTAGTTCCATGACTTTGCGCGTTCCACGGACCGCGTGCCAAATCAGCGGATCATTCAGCATCGAATGGAAATCACAATTCGGCAGCGTATCGACAAACTCAAAACCAGCCTTCTCCGCTTGTGCCTTGAAATAGCCAGCGGTCAGAAATGTGATTCGGCAGCCGCGTTGTTGTAAGGCTCTACCTAAGCCGAGAATAGGATGAACATCGCCCGCGCTGCCGACGGCACAGAGTATGACATGTTGCATGGGCCAACTCCATTTGCCGTGTTATTCGGCCGCTTCACACAACACGCTGAAGATACTAAACGACTCTTGCAACCACTGGGGATAGTCGGCAGGTTGCACCTGAACGGTGCGATAGATGAGACAACGCGATTGACTCGCTTCGATCGATAGATTCTGGTACTTCTCAAGTTCCGATAGCCGCTTGTCGGTCATGAATTTGCGAATCTCTTCTTCATTGGCTCCCTGCAATAAATAGGCGGCAGAGAATTTCGGATGGCTGTTAAAATTGATGTCTTGCATGCCGAAAACTCGACCAATGCTGTGGAAGAAATTCTCGGGGGTGAGGGAGAATTCAGGTAGCTTAAGCAAATCGCTTTTGAAATAAACGACGGAGAAGTGGTGAGTTTGTTGGCTCTTACCTCCTCCGGTCGTGAAGCGGTAGTCAAACATTCTGGCGGTAGTGTCTTGCGTGTCTGCCAAGACAGCGTTGGTGACTGTCCGGCTTCGGCCTTTGTTTAGAAGGGGAAAAGGGGCATAGATTCCCAAAGACTCTGGTATAGCAGTGGGTTGAAATTCAAGCGAATGCGCAGCAGCGAATGCTGCGATACCTTCTTGTCTTTTCTGGCGAGCCTTCTCGCTGGCGACAATCACGGTTACGACGATCGCTGCAATAGTGAGTACGAGAATCGCTACTACCATCGTCTAGGCTCCTTGTTCGGTTCTTCATTCAGTGGCTTAACGTGCGCTCAGTTCGTGAACCAAATCGACCAAGTATTGGACATTCTCAACGGGTGTATTTGGCAAGATACCATGTCCCAGGTTGAAGATATGTCCTGCTCGGCCACCCGCCAGCTTCAAGATTCGTTCGGTGTGATGACGAATCGTAGCTCGATCGGACAATAAAACTGTGGGATCAAGATTCCCTTGTACCGCATGGTCGTAACCTACAGTTTTCCAGGCCTCATCTAATTCGATGCGCCAATCGATGCCGACAACCGTACGTCGATCACCTTTTAACAAAGGTAGCAGTGCGGGATTGCCGGTGGCGAAATTGATGACGGGTACGCGCGGTTGGATGCGGTCCAAGATGATCTGCATGTAAGGCAAGATCTGCTGCGAATAGTCATAGACCGAGAGGCAACCTGCCCATGAATCGAACAGTTGAACACATTGGGCGCCTGCATCGATTTGAGCGTTGAGATACAAGGCGATGGAGTGCGCGAGTTTGCGCATCAGAACATCCCAGGCACCGGGGTCGGCATACATCAAACGTTTGGTGTTTGCATAATGCCGACTTGATCCCCCTTCGATCATGTAACTGGCGAGAGTAAATGGCGAGCCTGCGAATCCAATCACCGGGATACGAGGAGGTAAAGCGGCCCGTGTTTTGGTAACGGTGTCGGCAACGTACTGCAGTGGGGCCATCGAAGTTAGTTCGCTGATTCGATCGACGTCACTCGCCTGACGAATGGGATTATGAATCACCGGTCCATCGCCAGCCGCGAATTCCAAATGCAATCCCATCGGTTCCAGAATGGGGAGCAAATCGGAGAAAATAATCGCCGCATCAACACCAATCTTTTCGACCGCAGTGACCATCACTTCTGCGCAGAGATCGGCATTCTTGCATAATTCAAGGAAGGATATTTTGGAACGGACTTCACGGTACTCGGACATGTACCGTCCCGCCTGACGCATCAACCAGACGGGAGTGTGTGAGCCAGCCTCTAATCGGCAAGCTTGCATGAACGGGTTATCAAGGTAGGTACGGTCAGTCGAGGTCAAATCAGCGGACAATTCATGAGCTCCTTGAGGGCGAGCAAACGGCTTAGCCAATCGTCGCTTACCCATAAGTAAATGTGGGGCACGTGTAGCAGTATCGAGGACCAAATGTCCCATCTTAGAATGTTCAGGCTCTAGGTCTACTGGGAAGTCCAGTTGCTGCAACATTTCCGAAGTGGTCGGACCGATCGAGGCTACCACACATTGTGACAATTGATAACGCAATGTCTCTTCGAGATTGAGCTCGGTGGCCATGCGCAATACGTTGACGACTTGATGGGCGCTAGTAAACATCAACACATCGCGTTCACCAGCCGCAATCGCGCGTACATTGGCAATCAACGGTTGAGTATCTTCGGGCAACTCCCATTGATAAACGCGAACTGTCGCCACTTGAGCACCACGAGCTTCCAGTCCGGCGACAAGCGATCGATTGGTAACACCGTATTCTTGTAGCCCGACGATTTGATTGGCGACAGGAACTTGTTGATCGATCAATTGTAATACTTCGCGCCACGTATTAGGTTCGGCCGCGCGATAGGTGGGTGTGATCCCAACTTCGCGCATTGCGGCCACCGGCTTGGGGCCTCGAACGATGGTGACAATGTCCGACAACGCATCCAAGAAACGCTGTTTGTCGAGATGTTTTTCAATGGCGGTGAGGAGATGTTTGAATCCGACGCCGGTCAAAAAAATGGCGATGTTGATTTGGCCCGTAATCACTTGGTAGGCAAAATCGATTGCCTCACGGTTCTCGGCGACAGGCACTTCTCGCAAGGATGGACTTACAAACGGCGTCCCGCCAAATTTTTCGATCATCCGCTGCATCTCGTCGCGGCGGCGGCTCTCGAAGGCGGCGATGCGCAAACCGTTAAAATTGGGCAGAGTTTCCGTCATGAAGCAGTCCTTGGTACAATTTTGGCAACCAGAAGGGGGCCTTCCGGTTCTCCCTGGAGTATCATTCTAAGATAGATTGCCCGTTTCGGGCGAAATGGTACCACAAAAGTAGAGTATTTCTTTTCTCTACCAGGAGCTTGCCAGGGGTGTCGGATATCTCCACAGCGAAATACGTCTGCAATTTGGTGATGCTCCGTTTTGGGGTGATTGTCGTAGTGGTCTGCTGCACGCTGGCAAACGTAGGGCGGGCACAAAATAGCGACGATTCGCCCCAAGCTCGCTCGCAGCAGTCCCGCTCGCTGCTGCCCATCAGCAACCCCAATGGTTTTCGCGAGTACAAGGGAAAGCATCTCACACTCGTAACCGACCTGCCCCATACCGAAGCCATCGGGGAACTACCTATCGTTTTCGATGCGGCGATGCCGATGTGGGGCGAGTACTTTGGCGTGGAGGAGTCGGAATGGAGCGGTTGGTCAAGCACTTGTTATTTAATTGGCGATCGAAATCGCTTTCAGCAAGCCGGTTATTTTCCGGTCAACTTACCACCCTTTGTCAACGGATATCAGCTCGAAGATCAACTGTGGTGCATGGAACAACCGAGCGATTACTATCGACGGCACTTGATGCTCCATGAAGGGACGCATTGGTTCATGACACGCGGTTTAGGAAATCCTGGGCCGCCATGGTATATGGAAGGGATGGCAGAGAAGTTAGCAACACATCAATGGCTAAACGGGCAACTCAAGCTTGATGTCTTCCCCGATCGTCGCGAGGGGTTTGAATATTGGGGGCGATTGTTATTGATCAAAAAACAACGTGGCACTCAACAAGCTCCAACTTTGGAAGGAGTTTTACGTTACGGTCCTACGGCCCATCAACAGGTTGAAGCGTATGCTTGGAGCTGGGCGGCGATCTGGTTTCTGAAGAACCATCCGCGCAGTGCGGATGCGATGCGCAAATTGCAAAAAGCTGAAATAGGAAATATTGACGCGCTCACCACAAAGTTGCTTGCGCAACTTCGACCGCATTGGGAAGAGTTGTCCACCAGTTGGAATGCGTGGATTCAACAGCTCGATTATGGAAGTGATGTAGAACGAGATATCCCAATCTTTCAAACGAAAATCAATCCGTCTGATATGACCGCGAAGTTGATTCTTAAGGTGGATCGAGGTTGGCAAGATAGTGGCTTACGCATCAAAGAAGGGGATCAAATCACGATCGAAGCGAAGGGGCGTTATCAAATCGGCTCCGATCCAGAGCCTTGGTGGTGTGAACCGGAAGGGATCACGATCGACTATTTTGGCGGACAACCATTAGGGAAACTGGTTGGCCTCATAGTGAAGGGCGACGCAAATGGCGATATGGAGGGGGGGCCATCAACAGAGCTGTTGGCCGTCGGTTCTAAATTGAAGCAGGTAGCCAAGCAGGATGGTGTATTATTGCTGCGGATCAATGAACCCTCGGCCTCTTTGAAAGATAACGAAGGATCTGTCGATGTGACGATTGAAATCGCCCGCTGAGTCGTTTTGTCTGTGTGGGTCGTTTAGCCCGATGCCGATAGGCTAGGGCATCATGCGCTGGACCCACCACTGGTACACGCATTTGCGCACGTCCCGCGGATGAAGTCCTAGCCTTCGCATTCGCTGCGGCAACGGGCTGAACGCTGACGAAACGAAAGCGCTAACTTCACTCGAGTGAGAATATATGCCACAATGAGCCCGACTGTTTGGTTGGCATTGTTTCAAAGAGAAAGCGAGTGATTATGACCCTGCAGCGCCAAGTGAGTTGGTTGAAACGATTGTGCATTTGCACAACGTTCGCATCAGGCATTTTGGGTGTTGATTTATCCGGTGGAGCGGGCGTAGTGCGCGGCCAAGATTGGGAACCCGATCCAACAACGCAAGCCACTTCGAAGTTGATTGACGAAAACACTCAACGAGCTCATATCCGATATTTGTCGGACGATTTGTTGGAGGGGCGTGGTCCCGCTTCGCGTGGCGATAAATTGGCCCAAGCTTACATCGCGACACAGTTTCAAATGTTGGGACTGAAACCAGCTGGTACCGATGGCACTTGGTTCCAAAGCGTGCCGCTGGTGGGTGTTACTACCAAATGCCCTACGGAGATTCAGTTTCGTGGCAATACCAAAAGCCTGTCGCTAAAATTCAACGACGACTATATCGCCACCAATGGCTTGGCCACCGACACGGCTGGCTTCAACGATGCCGAAGTTGTCTTTGTGGGATATGGAATCGTCGCCCCCGAATTCCAATGGGACGATTACAAAGGTGTTGATCTGCGCGGCAAAGTGTTGTTGATGATGAACAACGACCCTGCCGATGATCCCGCCATCTTCGAAGGGAAGAAACGTCTGTACTATGGACGTTGGGACTACAAGTATGATAGCGCTGCACGGCAAGGTGCTGTTGGTGCCATCATCATCCATACAACGCCTTCAGCGGGTTATCCGTTTCAAGTGGTTCAAACTTCTTGGACGGGCGAAGAATTTGAATTGGCCAAGAGCAGTGGCCCACGCATGCCGATGCGAGGCTGGGTCACCGAAGATGCAGCCAAGAAAATCTGCGAAGTTGGTGATCTCAATCTCGATGAGTTACGCAAGCAAGCCGAATCGCGTGAATTCAAACCTGTGCCACTCGGCAGCAAATTGTCGATGCAACTCAAGAGTATCGTGCGTCAACAAGATACGGCAAACGTGTTGGGTGTTTTGGAGGGAAGCGATCCAAAACTCAAAGATGAAGCTGTGGTAGTGATGGCGCATCATGATCACTTAGGGCTTGCCGCCGAACGCAATGCAGAAGGGGACAACATCTACAATGGCGCCATCGACAATGCATCGGGCAGTGCAAGCTTGCTGAACATCGCGAAGGCTATTTCGATGTTGCCCGAAGCACCGAAGCGGACCATTCTCTTCGCGGCAGTGGGAGCCGAAGAGCAAGGTTTGTTGGGCTCGAAGTATTTTGCTGAGAATCCTACTTGGCCTGTCGACAAGATGGCCGCAGTCGTAAATATCGACGGTATGAATTTCTTGGGAAGAAGCAAAGACATCAATGTGATCGGCTTGGGTAAATCCGAACTCGATGAGGTTTTGGGAAAGATTGCGAAGTGGCAAAAACGCGTAATCACTCCGGACCACTTCCCCGATCGTGGCTATTACTATCGCAGCGATCAGTTCAGCTTGGCCAAGGTGGGCGTGCCGGGTATTTACCTTCATTCCGGTTTGGCGATTGTCGGGAAGCCAGAAGGCTGGGGCAAGGAGCAAACGGATGCTTGGGTTGAAAAGCACTATCACCAACCAAGTGACGAATATCGGGACGATTGGGATTTGAGTGGCGCGATCGAGGACAATCAGCTGTTGTTTTATGCAACTTGCGAGATCGCCAACCAACCCAAAATGCCTCAATGGACTCCTGGGGACGAATTCGAGGCGGCTCGCAAGAAAAAAGCAGAGTGATTTGGGCGAGTTTTTTCGGCGGCGATTATTGCTGTAAGTTGTTGTTTGGTAATGGCTTATGGTTATGTGTGGCCGCCGAATGCCGCGAAAAATCCCATCTATCCGGTCGTCGAGCAGCTCGCGCTGGTGACGCGTGTTGCTCGGCTAGGCAGGAAGATCATGATCCCCAGTTTCCCTAGAAAAATGGAGAAAATGGGCCCGGTGCCCCGTCACTCGGGCCATTTTCTTTTGACCTGCGACAATTTCGCCGATACTATTGAAATAGTGTCCTCCTTTTCTCGATATCTTTTCCCAATCGACTCTTCTGACGCCTCGAGCTGTACTCGATGGTCGCTGTCCATCGGCTGGCAGCAGTTGACGAAACCGTTATGACATCCAAGCTTGATTCAGTTCGCCAAGACAAAGAACGAACGGTTTATCGCCGTTGCGTTTCTGCTTGCGCGCTGAGTCGCTGGCTGGCATATAGCGTTCTATTTTCTACTGTGTTGCTGGTAATGTTTGTTGGTGCCGGTAGCCAAGCCGTGGCTGGCTGCCATGCTCCTGGAGAAGATTGGTATCGCGATTATCATCATGGGTATCAGCCCAATGCGATTTCGGAAATCTTGGATTCTAAACCCAAGGCCGAAATGGCTCAGATTTACATTTACGAAGATGGTGAAATGCGGGCCATCGCCAATCCGCTGCCCCCTCGCTGCCAAGGGCCGCAATGCCAACAGTCACCTAATCAGCAGAATTTGGATGGCGTAGGTGTTATTGAATTGCATCGCAATATCACTGTTGCCATGAACTCATCCGAACGGGTCCTCTTGGTATGGCCCATTCCTGCAAGTGATTGGTTGAGCTCGGATGAACTTGGCACCTTAGCAGGATTCCCAGCCTCTTTAGAAGAACCTCCACGCAACTCGTAACCACATCTGGTTGGTTTACTGAGTTTCTCTTGTATTTATGTGTGGATGTTTCATATGCGCGCTTATCCTTCTCCGGCTCCGCGCGGAGCCAAATCTGGTTTTACGTTGGTTGAACTTTTGGTGGTCATCGCCATCATCGGAATTTTGGTTGGGTTGTTGTTGCCTGCGGTTCAGGCCGCTCGCGAAGCCGCTCGACGTATGCAATGCAGCAACAATTTGAAGCAAATTGGTTTGGCAATGCACAACTATGAATCTACTTACAAACGCTTTCCACCAGGCAACATGGCAGGAGCTTGGTCTACTGGACTTTCGGTTCACGCTCGTTTGTTGCCTTATCTCGAGCAAGCAAATTCTTACGTGCTGGTCGACTTCAATTATGCCTACAGCCATCCCAACAACGACCTGGCACGTATGCAGAATATCTCAACCTATCTCTGTCCTTCGGATGTCTCTGGCAACTTGCCTGCAGCGTTGGGCGGAAAGAACAACTATTACGGAAACGCAGGTACCAGCTTGATGGCTGGTGCGCCTCCAACGGACCCATCAGATCCAAACTTCGGATTGCTCCCACCTTCCGGTGTTTTCTTCCGAGATAGCCGCGTAGGTTCGCGCGACATTACCGATGGTCTGAGTCAAACAGCCGCCTTCTCCGAGAAACTGCTTGGCGACGGCAACAACGGAATGGCAACTTCCAACTCCGACACGTTCCGTCCAGGTACGTTCCCCGCGACAATGGATCAAGCGATGAATGATTGCTTTGCCGTGGATGTGAACGACTTGAGCAAACAAGGTTTCTCGAACGTAGGCGCACCTTGGTTGTGGGCCTATCATTCCACCACGATGTATTATCACATCGCTCCACCCAACACTCGTTCGTGTATGTATCCTCCAGGACGCATCATGACGACTGCCGGTAGCCGACACCCAGGCGGTGTTCAGACACTGTTGTGCGATGGCTCGGTGCAGTTCACTGCTCAAACCGTCGATCTACAGGTCTGGCGCGGCATGGGTACGCGCCAAGGTGGCGAAGTTCTTTCTGGTATCACAGATTAATTGCAGCTTGTGCTTTTGTTCGATAAGTCGCATCCACCAAAGAGTGGGTGCGACTTGTCGATGAAGCTCATGTTGCCTATCTGACCATTCATCTGTGAGGTGAAAGATGTTGTCTCGCGTTACGTACATTTGTACGTGCATGTTCGTCTTACTAACTTTCGTGGGTTGCTCTGGTGCACCCCGTCCTTCTAACAGCCAAACGGCTCTTCAATCGTTGGAAAAGATGTTGGAGACTTGGAAGACGGGTGGTACAGCGGCCGACTTAAAAACTGGCCAACCATCTGTGATTGCCGTTGATGACGATTGGGAGCGCAAAGCTACTCTGATCGCTTATCAGGTACAACCGAATCCCTTCGACGATGGCGTTAATCTTCACTACACCGTGCAATTGACGCTGAAAAACGCCAAAGGGAAAGAAGTCAAAAAAGAACAGGTTTATATCGTTGGTACCAATCCGGTGATAACCATTTTTAGGAAGTCATAGTACACAGACCATGAAAAAAGCTAATTTGCAAAATACGAAATGGAGCAGGGTTGTCGCCAAACGGACAAGCGTCGCGTTGCTGATGGCCACGTTATTGTCGCCGATGGCAGCTGCCCACGAATTGATTCCCGCCGATGAGAAGATGTCAGCCATCGTCGCAACGGATCCCAAGCCGATCCCCAAAAATCGTGAGGAGATGAAGCAGCTTCTGGAAAACTTGAAGAGTCGCAAAAGTCGTTTGCCACTTCCCAAAGTCGATCCAAATGCGGCTGCGACCAACAACGGACGACCAGTGGTCAACAACGGTCTGGCTCGCCGAACCTATTTGCCTGCTGCGTGGTTTGCGGCGGATTTCGGTAATGACCCAGCGATGACACTGACCTACGTGTTCAAAACACAGTGCTTCTGGGTTGTATCGCGCGGAAACAACTGTCATTACTGTTTGGGTCATCAGGAACATAAACTGCACGATTCCGGTTTAAGCGACAAGCAGATCGCTTGGCTCGATTATGACTGGAGTCAATTGGACCCGATGGTTAGGAAGGGAGCTGCCATTGCCAAATCGATGACGCTCACTCCACACCAATTGACCGACCAAGATGTTGAGAATCTGCGTCCCGAACTTACCGATCCGCAGATTATCGAACTGGTGTATACGATTGCCATGTTCAATAGCGTTAATCGTTGGACCGATGCATTAGGTATTCCACAAGATGAAATCATGCGAGAAAAACGCATTGATTTCTTAACACCAGTTGATGCAGAATTTCAAGGCAAAGCAGGTGGTTTGGCGGCAGCCGATCCACAAGCCGCAAATCGTAAGTTGCCAAGCTATGCCGAGGCCGTGGCGATCATGAAAAAGAGCGAATCGCGTAAGCCGCGAGTTGCACTCCCTTCCGAAGAAGCTGCGCGAAAGATGTTGGGCATTACCGATGCTAACGTGAAAGTTGAGAACTGGGCACGGGCGTTAGCGACCTTTCCTGAAGTTGGGAAGCGTCAGTGGGATGGTCTTCAATCGATGAAAAATGAAGGGCATCTCGCTCCGAAACTTAAAGCGGTGATCGCTTGGGCGTCTGCTCGTCACAACATGGCATCGACTACATTGAAGTCCGCACAGCAATGGTTGCTGCAACTGGGGATGACGGAAAGTGATATCGAACGTTTGGACCGGGGGGAAGGTTTGACGACGGACGAAGAAATAGTTCGTCATTTTACGATCAAGCTAACCGAACATCCGCAGCGGATTACCGATGCCGACATCGAAAGCCTGCGGCAGAAATTCAACGACCAGCAAGTTGCAGAGATCGTTTATTTGATCGGCGCGGCGAATATGTTAGATCGATTGACCGAGACATTAGCGTTGTAAAGAGAACGCTTTGTTCAGCGTCTCACGGCGTTCTAGGTGTCTTCGGTAGACCTTCAATCCAACCACCCTTCATCGGCTCGCGTCGGTTGGGCCGAGTGTGTGAGACGGTGGTTTCCATTGACCCGGTAGTCGAGCTGCCCTCGCTGCCGGGTATATGTCGAAACGGATAACGGAGCAGTGAGTTGACGCCCTGGGGCGCTACGTCATCGCTTTGCGTTGGGGCGATCTCTTTAGTTCCAACGTTGTTCGTCGACGCAGAGGTTGGGTTGATGATCGTTACTTCATCTCCAGAATTTTCAATCATGCTGCCAGCTGGACTTTTGAGAGGTTGATCCTGGAAAGGATCCGCAAGCGGGCTTCCAGATGGGCTATTGAGGTGGCGATAAAAGCTTGGCGGGAGATCGATCGTTTGTGTCTCGCGGCGTTTGATGGTTTCTTTTGTCGGGCTTTTGTCGGAAGGATCGGTCCAGCGAATCTTGTCACCATCGGCCTGATAACCCGCTTGCTGAACGGACGAGGCTTCGTTCGCCAGTTTATTGCCATCGGGATGGGCGGATGTTGGTGAGTCGTCTTTTTTGCCGACGCCTGGTAAGAACTTCACCGCCGGTTGTGAGAGTATCACGCCTCCTTTGGCTCCTTCGAAGCGCGTTACCAGCGTCAAGCTACGGCTTTCACCACCAACCTCGTCCCACGGCAGCCAGATGCTGTAAGATTTACCTAAGGGAGCCTCGCTCATATGGTTCTTCATATGCTCAGGCGTAAAAACATATTTCTTTTCTGGTGAAGGTGAATGCGGATCCATTTTGTCCGAGTCAAACACATAGACCACTAAACCACCATCCACTTCGATCGCTTGTGTATCTTCTCCAGCGTAGAAGTAGACGCGTCCACCAAAGCCACGAATACCGGGCTTACCAGGTTGATGCATGATCGTGTCCGTCCAAATCGGAAGGATACGATCGGGGATTTGAGGCTCTTTGTCTTTTGATTCCCACGGCCAATTCCACTGTTTGGTGGTTGTCAAAGATGAACAGCCGACCGTGGAAAACAATAAGCACAGAGCAGCACAGCCAAACCATACACGCGAATGCAGGTTGCCGATCATCGCTGGGCGTTGGATATTCATCGAAAGGGATATCATCGCGGCGCCTCCATTGCAGGTGAGGGAGCCATATATTGGGCTGGGAATACAGGTTGTTCTAAAGCGGGTGGAGCCATCGCACCTTCCATGCGTGGTGGCAGCGGATTATTCGGGGCAGGTTCCACGATTGGTGGTTGTGATTGTTGATAACGAGGAGCTTCACCACGTGGATCAACGTCAGGATAGATGACTTCCCAAGCACCATCTTCGGGAACCATCGAACCCGGCGGAGGTGCCAAGTTGATATCCCCATGAATGTTTACCACATCGGCAGCGCACCAGCTCATACGCGCCAGTTCTATTTGCTTTACGCGTTCCGAATCATCCTGAGAGCGAATGATGTGGGGCGTTAAAATGATGAGCAATTCTGTGCGTCGATCAGAAACGGAATCGTAACTAAAGAGATATTTGAGCACTGGGATGTCGCCCAATACAGGGACTTTACGATGGACTTGGCGTTTGGATGAAGTGATCAAGCCACCGAGAATAATTGTCTCACCATTCGCGGCACTGACAGTCGCTTGAGCGGTTGTCGTATCGACTCGCGGCGAGCGGATTACGGTACCATCTAATGAAACGGCGACTGGAATCCCTTCGGCTTCGGGGCCGAGGCTTGATTTCTCCGCGTCGATTTCCATCACGACATTGCCTTCGGGACTAATACGTGGAGTTACACCCAAGATCAAACCAACGTTTTCGAGTTCGACATTGTTTTGCGAACCGTTCTGATTCACGGTTGAACCAGTAATACGAGGGACGCGTTGGCCCACTTGGATAAATGCAGGTTGATTATCGAGCGTCAAAACTTGCGGACGACTCAAGATGTCCATACGTTTGGTTTCTTGCAGTGCACGCAACAAAATACTGATGTTTTGGCTGCTGGCCGACAATACTAAACCACCAAAGCCCAGCTCCATATTGCCACGACCTACGGCGAAGTTGCTCAGGCCTTGCGCGCCAACTTGATCTGCGGAACCGACGGCGAGTCCCGAGCCACTGTTGCCCAGTGGATTCGTATTATTAAAGTTGAAACCCGGTTCATTCGAAGCGGCGACAATGTTCTGTTGTGTGTTGGTCAGAATACCGGCTGGAGTCGATTGTTGAGATGTAGAAGTGGTCGTTACCAAATCACCTAACAAACTGCGATCGAACAATACGGAATCTTGAATGCCCAGTTCGACACCAAATTCCTTGGCGTTGCCCAACATCACTTCGGCTATCAAAACCTGAATCATCACCTGAGGAGGTTGTTCGTCGAGTTTCTCAATGAGCTCTTTGATCTCGTCGAAATATTTTGGGGTTGCGCTGAGGATCAGCTTATTGGCAACGGGTTCAGGAACGACGATGACTTCTTTTTCCAATTGCGCAAAGGGATTGTCGGAACCAGGTCCAGCCGTTTCCACTTGGCGTTTATTGCGTAAAAACTCGTTGATGGCCAAAGCTACGTCGGTAGCTGGAGCGTTCTTGAGTTGGTACACCAAACTGCGGCGTTGTTTCACATCAGCCTCGTCCAATCGCATGACCAATGCTTCAACAATCTTGAGGTCACCTTCCGAACCGGTGGCGATAATGCTGTTGCTGCGAACATCGACCGTGAAGCGAAGAGGGGCGAGCGATGATTCGCTGGGAGCGGACGATAACTGCGTAATCGATCCGGGCCCGACTTGGCTGGGGAGAAGTGATCGGAGCGTTTGGACCAAACTCGTAGCATCGCCATTTTCAATCGGGAAAATCTTGATGCTTGCTGTCATGCCCGGCGAATCAAGTTGTTTGATCAACTC
>Ga0075163_10003592_pt1 | contig 20839 bp, 14 predicted proteins | sample JI1023141ADNA_FD_71478 | JGI IMG/M metagenome (GOLD analysis project Ga0075163, IMG submission 71478) | Wastewater effluent complex algal communities from Wisconsin, to seasonally profile nutrient transformation and Carbon sequestration -... | ecosystem: Engineered > WWTP > Effluent > Algae... | reverse complement strand
ATTCCTGACATGGGCGGAGTTGCCGGCATGCTCCAATTCGGCCGCTGGACCCTGTATGACAAGGACGCGATGTTCGTGAAAGCGATTGCGAGCCCGACAACCTACGCTGGTTCGGGAAACGTGGAGTTCGGGACCTACGAGTTCAGTTGCGTCTACATCAATTTCTGGGATACCGACTACATCGGCATGATCTACGAATTGACATCCGGCAATCCGAAGCCGTGCTACAAGAATTATGCATCTTGGAAGGAGGCGAGTCCGTACTTCAAGGACGCGAACTGTACTCAGGGCGCCGGTTACACCTTGCCTGGTTACCCACCGTCGGTTCTCCAGGTCAACGGAACTCTCTACTACGTCACGACAAATAACCTGCCCGTTGCTCAAATCTATACCTGGAATGCCATGCAGAACACCTGTATGGTGAGCAACGTGGCCCTCGAGTTCTACGAGTACAAGCAGGTCCCGAGCTGGACTCTGGAGATTATGGACGCGCCACCGTACAGCATGGTGCTCGAGTACTGAAGGTACGTGCTCGTTCCCAACGGCCCCGGCGAGCTCAGAAGTCCAGCTCGAGCTGGAGATCCTTCGTCCGCGCCGACTCCACAGACTTCTCCACCTCGCCCTCTTCATCGCCGACGATCGCGACCGGGGCGCTGCCATCGCCACGGGCACGACCTTCCCCGCGACTATCGCATCGTCCGGCGAAGCATCTTCGCCAGGTGTCTCAGGTCGGCCTCACAATCCTCGATATCGGCGACATGGACGCAGCGATCGGGCCCGATGAACGCGGGCGGCGAGACGCCGCCGATCAGCAGCGGGACCACCGTTCGCGGAGATGCCGGGGCGGAGCTCGTCAGGAGGCCCACCAGCCAGCCGTTCGCCGCAGACCGCGGCGAGAGCACGACGATCCCCGGCAGCGATCTCCGGAGGTCGCTCCCCAGGCGGCCGCGGGACTGACCGCCGTCTCTCTCCCAGGCGTCGAGGATCGGACGGAGGCCGACACGGTGCAGGTTGCCAGCCAATTTCTGGACCTCGGACCAGTCGTCCTGCGAATAGGAGACGAAGACGATGCCGTCCTCGACCCCCGGGCCGATGCGCTCGGCGAAGATGGTCCCCCCCTGGCCCCGCGTCGGCATCTTCTCCCCGAACCCCCACAGTCGGGCCACACCGTCGATGTCCGCGCGGCGCCGGTGAAACACCGCCTTGAGGGCCTGGAAGAACGCCGAGTCAATGTAGCCGTGGCGCATCATGATGTCGACGGTCTGTTTGATCAGCGACAGAAACGGGACTTGCTGGCTCGGGAGCCGACCGAGGAGCGACGTACCGCCCTCAAGGTCGCCCAGGAAGGCGCGCAACTCCTCGTCGTTGAACAGGCTCGTCAGGAGGTCGCTGAGCGCCGTGCGATCGCTCGCCCGCACCGTGCGATCGCTGGTGTTCTCGCGCTGGATCTCGGCCGTGCGGACCTGGTCGAGGTCGGACGGATCGTCGGCGACGGTCCCGCTGTCTCTCCGCTCCTCCCGCCGCGGCGGCGCCTCCGTCGGGCCGGCGATGCTCCGGATCGCGGCTTGCCCGGTCGGCGGCTCCGCGGGCCACCCCGACTGCCCCTGCGCCACCATGTCGATCCAGTAGCGAAATGCGCCGATCGTCAGGCTGTACTGGACATCGCCCCACGCCCTGCTCTGCGAGTCTATCAGGTGGAGGGCGCAGAGGCCGAGGAGCGCCGTGTGGATCTCCGGGGGCGAGAGCTCGTCGGAGAGCAGCGCCGTCAGCTTCGACGCGGACACGGGCCCCAGCGCGAGCGCCTTCATCAGCGTCCGCTCGGCCGCCGTGAAGTGAATCGACAGGCTCAGGAACAGCCTGGTCCGCGTCACCAGGGCGGCCGCGCCGTTCCGCAGCTCGGCCGGACCGATCTCGATCGGGCGCAGCACGTCGATCATGTCCGCCAGTGTCCGACGGGGCGACGGCGTGGCGAGGACGGACCGCATCGTCTGGTCGAGGATCGCGGTGGCGAACCCGACGAGGCCGCCCGACAGTCGAGATAGCAGCTCGATCGTCCGTTGATTCAGCCGGATGTTCCGCCGGACGCACTGCATCCATAGATAGTCGAGGAACTTGGCGTCCCCCAGCGGGCGCGTGGCGACGGCGTCGATCTCCGTCCCCGGCGGGGCGACGGTCTGCAGGAATTCGATCCACTGCGTCGGCAGGCGGACCGAGGTCAGCACGACCTTGCGTCCGGCCCCGAGGTGGGGCGCCAGCCACTCGGCCAATCGCGCCGAGAACATGTCCTGCGGCAGGATGTTGTCGAGCACGACCACCCGCGGCCCCTCGGACCTGGGCGGAGCCGTCGAGCCCTTCGACTCGGTCCGCCGGGCGTGCAGCGACTCGACCGCCGGCGCGCCGAGGCCGAGCTCGCCGCAGATCGCGTAAATGACCGAGGTCTTCCCGCTCATCGGCATCCCGCTGACGATCAGGACGCTGGGGCCGCTCCTCGCCAGGTGGGACGAGCCGCGATCGATCATCTCCGAGAACCCGGCGACCTCTGCGGACTCGGTCAGCGGTCCGTCGACCGCCAGCCGACACTCGGCGGGGTGGAGCCGGTTGAACTCCCGGATCAGGTGGCTCTGCTGGGCCCCGGCCCGGTGCCTCTGCGCGCGGACTATGTCGGACACCAGGATCGGGATGACGTAGATATCGAACTCGGACCGATACCTCTGGATCTTCTCGAAGATCCCGCGGCCGATCCGATCCGACTTCGTGACGACGATGACGGTCTTGCGTGCGTTCCTCCGGATCGCGTGCAGGAGCGGCTCGATGTTGATCAGGCGCTCGACGAAGGTCGTCGCGCCGAGGCGACCCGCCGGCGCCGCGAATTCGCTGGTGACGATGATGCAGTAATGCCGCCACCGCACAGTCGAGGCTCTGACGGCGGAGCCCTCGAAGTCCAGCTCTAGCGTCTGCTTGCCGACCATCCGGAAGCGATGAAACGACTCACCGAGGAACGTGGCGATCTGGCGGGCCTCCTCGTGCGTGCACTCGAAGTCGTGCCGCGAGAGCAACGCATCGATGTCGAGCCACGGGCCGTCGGTGGCCCCGTACGTGCCCGAGGCCCCGGGGTCGTTCGCCCGCCAGAAGCCGATCCTCGTCCGTCGCTTGCGCGCCCACATGCGCCGGGTGAGGAAGCCGAGCAGGCTCCGCGCCGAATCCGCGGCGAACGCGAGGAGCCCGGAGAAGCGCCGCTCCGCCGGCCGCGGGGTGACCAGCGCGGGCAGCAGCGTCGGCACGTCCAGCGTTCGCCTCGCGGACCCGGCCGCCGCGGCGGTCGTCCGAGGGTCCGCCGCCAGCGTGAGGGTCGCCGGGGCGGCGCCCGGATCGACCCGCCGGATTGCGTCGATCAGCTCCACGATCGAGGCATAACGATCGCCCGGATCGATCGCCAGCGCGCGCATGATCAGGGCGTCCACCGCCGCGGGGATGTCCGCGTCCGGGCGGCGAGCGCTCGGCGGCGCCGGCCGCTCGTGAGCCGCACGGTACAGCGCCTCGACCCTGTCCGTCCCCGCGAACGGCAAGCTCCCAGAGACGCACTGATACAGCATCACGCCGATCGCGTAGATATCGGCGCGGTGATCGATCGTGAATCCGTCGCGGATCGCTTCCGGCGCGGCGTAGTGCGGGGTCCCGACGAACACGCCGTCGCTGGTCAGCGGGCCTTCCGCGCTCGCCTCGTGGAGCACCTCCTGGACCTTCGAGATGCCGAAGTCCAGCACCTTCATGTGCCACCTGCCGTCGCCGAGGTCGAGGCAGAAGCAATTCCCCGGCTTCATGTCGCGATGCACGAACCCGAGCTGATGGGCCGCCCGCAGCCCCTCGCAGATCTGCAGCATCATCGGCGCGAGTCGGTCCCAGGCGAAGACCTCGCCCCGGGCCTCCATCTCGCGGAGGATGTCGAGGAGCGTCCGGCCGTGCAGGAGCTCCATGGCGATGTAGATCGTGTCCGGTTCGATGATCCCGGCATCGAGCAGCTGGATCACGTTGGGGTGCTGGATCGTGCCGATGATCCTCGCCTCTTGCAGGACCCGCGCCTTGGCCGACTGCCGGAGCTCGGGCAGGAGCAGCTTGATCGCCACCTGGCGCTCGACGATCCCGGTCTCCCGCGCGCGATAGACCGTCGACATCCCGCCGCGGCCGATGACATCGAGGATCAGATACTTGCCCCCGACGATCGCGCCGATTAGCGGATCGGGGGTGGTCGACTGACCATAGCGCGACGGTGTCTCCAAGGCGCGGACGATCTGCACCGTCCTGTACTCGCTTTCGCTGTCCTCGGTGCTCACCCTCGACCTCGCTTCCACGTGTTCAGCGCCGGGCGCCCGCCCGCTCGCCGCCCGGACGTCGCCCGGCGGTCACTACCCGGGGCTCGCCTGCTTGTGTCGCGGCGAGCCCTCGGTGATCCTCCCGTCGGCGAGACGAGCGAACGCCCGCGCGCGGCGCCCCTCGCCTGCGCAGCCGTAGGGGTCGGCACGGTCCTCGCCACCACCGAAGTGTACCGGCAGCATTCCCGGCCCGGGAAGGACAGGTTTCCCGGGATCCCGCCAGTTCATCCGTATTTTGGCCCGTGACAGGGCCGCTCCGCGCATTCCCTGGAGTCTCCCACGCGATTCCGCTACCGTGGCCGCGTGCAGACCTCTGCCCGCGTCCGCGATCACCTGGTCCCCACGCGCTGGAGAGCGGGCTCTCGTCGATACACCAGCGAAGCAAGTCCTGACCGAATGCCGCGAGCTCGGCGGGGGCGGGGGCGTACCGTCCCATGCGATAGACGGCGCGCATGCGGGCAAGTGTGTGCGTCAACCATACTACGCCGCCGCTGTCAGGGGCATGGAGTTCCAGCGGCTCCGGTAGTTGACTCGTTCGGAAAATACCCGGCTGAAACCGCTTAACCGCGATTCGTCCTCCCCGCAGCAGACGGAAACAGATCCTCCCACTCGTCATACAGGAAGCGGTGGCAAACCTGCGCCGCGGTGTAGGCCGCGTAGTGCCGCCATCTATCGTTCTTTCGCTGATTGGCGAAGTCGGACACGGATTTCATGCAGAGGAACAGCGGACCAGGTGAGAGGGCTTCTCTGCAGGCGACGTGCACGCCATAGGCTTCCATGTCGATCCCGAGCATGTTACGTGACTGTTTGGTGACACGCTCGACAGTCTTTGGATTGATGACGACGGCCGCACCGGACGCGAGCCGTCCGAGGTGCAGATTGAGCGCGGGGTGGGGCGGCTTGTCCGGCCACCCATTCAGAACGTCCCCGAGGACTTCGGGTCGGCTGTTCACCCAGCGTTGCAGGCGAGCCTTCAATCCGGGATCGATTGGAATGGATCGGTTATCCGGCCGAAACCCGCGTGGCAAGGTATCATCCTTGCCGGCGCCGTGGTCGACCGTCTCTTCCGCCGCGAGCACGTCGCCGAATTTCTGTTTCTTTCTATCGAGGCCGGCCGCGATCCCCACGTGCGCGACCAGCCGTGGCTTGAAACGGAGGATCATCTTCGTGGCCAGCACGGCGGCCGTGGGCATGCCCATCTGATTCGTGGCGGCCGCGATGACGCGGAGCTGCGTGCCCCGTCGGCTGCGGAACGTCATGATGGAGTATGGGGTCACGTCGTCCCATCTTCGCGGGTATGAAGCCCATTGTTCGCTACCCACGACATCGAAGACCTTCGCCAATTCGGGCGTCTGGAGGGCGCAGATAAGCGCGATGTCACAGCCATCATCGGCGGGCAGTGATGGCGAGGCCGACGGCGTCGACGAGGCCGACATCCTCGCGTTCGTCCACAGATACGTGAATTCCTTGGTGTAGACCCCGAAGAGGCCCTTGCCGTCACATTCCTTGTCCTCCACGAGGAGATTCCAGGGGTTCACGTTGGAGTTCACCCCCGCACAAAAACGACCGTACACCATGACGGGGGGGAAGATGAACATGGGCCCGCTCGGCATCATGTCGAGCAGGCGTATCTCGACCCGGGTCGCGTCGCGCCGGCTGTTGATGATGTCGAGGACCGCCTCGTAGGAGAGATCGCGCGCATCGTCCGGATCGGAGAATAAGTTCTCGTAATTCCCGGCCAGGGACTCGAGCAGGAATCTCAGGCCCTTGGTGAGCTCTTTCCTGGTATCGGTGGTTCGGCCCAGCGACCTCGTGCGTGCGCGTGCGAACTCTCCGTCCGGATTCGCCAGCAAGATTTGTAGGGGGGCGTTTCGCGCCCGCTTGATCAATTTATCGGTGAACCCGCGGATGAGGCGCTCGTCGGATTGCGTGAAGAGCGTCGTAAGGAAGGAGTCGAGCACGCGGTAGACGGGCTGCGACGAGTCGCTGGCGTTCGCGTCCGACATCTCGAGCGCCTCGAACAGAAATTCGGACAGCGCCTCGATATCTCCGTCATGGTTGAAGAACGTCTTGACCACACCGTTCCTGGCCTCGTAACGGAGCCATCGTTCGCTGAGCTCGTGTCGACTCCTCACGGTCACGGACGGATCATCCTTGCTCGGCCATGGGGGGCAGGTCTCGGAGCGCGGCGGCCGCCCGCGGCCCGAGGTCGAGCGGGGTCGGCTCGAGCGACCCCTCCATGCACACGGCCACGGGCCAGGTCAGCGTGCGGTTGTAGCCTGGGTGCCAGGCGCACAGGGTATGCTCGGTGACGCCGCCAGCGAGGAGGTCGTCGACCAGCCGGGCCAGGAGGCGCCCGGACGCGAGGTTTTGGGGCGTCCCGCCTTTCTGGACGATCGTCGAGAGGTAGGTCCGCAACGTCGTGGCGACGGCAGGCCAGTCCTCTTCGTCCGCGTAGACGGGGATGCAGCGGGCGCCATGCTCGCCCACGGCCGCCGCGTCCCGGGTCGGCAGTCCCCGCTGTCCGAGGATGGCGATCACGCGGTTGCGATCGAGGTCACCTCCGAACCCGAGGACCTGACGGCGCGGCAATCCGGCCCTGCGCTGGACGAAGGGGGTCAGCTGGTCCACTGGAGAGCCCACGACGATGACGATGGCCGTGCGCTTGAGGCGAAACGAGTCGAGCTGCGCGGCCACCAGCGCCTGGTTGGCCGCGAGCGTCGAGTCGGCGGTCGTGTCCGGCGTGACCGGGGTGCCGGCGGCGAGGACGACGAGGTCGCAGCGGCTCGCCGCGTCCGGCGTCGCGGGCCGCGCGAGCGCCAGCAGCTCCGGGGTCACACTCGCGGCGTCGAGGATCGCAGCCTCAGCCTGAGTCTCGCGGCGAGCGATGACGAAGGTCTCGCAACTCGTCGACAGATGCGCGAGCAAGCCGCCGGCAACCCGTCCCGCCCCGAACACAGCGAGCATCACCCGCCTCCCGGTTGGGTCGGGGCGACGCAGAAGAGGATGCGCTCGGCGGTCGCGTGGACGCGAAAACCGCGCGCCACGGGGGTCGCTGCGAGGCGTTCCGCCTGCGCCCGCAGATCGACGAACATGGGCCCGACGGCCTCGTGAAAGCTGGTCAGGACCACCGCCAGCGGGTCGAAGAAGACGGTGATCTGATCGTGCTCGCGGCTCAGCTCGCGCACCAGAGCGCGCGCTTCGTCCGGTAGCTCGTGGTCCTCGCCAGCTTGCGAGCCCGTGGTTGCCGGCATCTCCGGCTTCAGGGAGAGGTGCGACTCGAACACGGGCGACCGGAGTGGACGACACGGGGCCGAGAGGCGGACGGATTCGTGGGAGAGGTCGACGGGACCAGCGTCGGCCCGCAGATCGAGGATCCGCTCGCCCTCGACGCGGACATCCCCGTGACCCGCGCACGTCCGGATGCAGACGTCGGCCAGAGCCGCGAGTTCGTCGAGGGTGGACACATCGGCGGTGAGCAGTACATGCAGGCCTGTCCCCGCCACGTCGTGCTCGGCGAACAGCGAGCCGCTGTGGGACGCGCGGGCCCGACGCGCGCGTGCCGTGGGCGGCAGGATCGTCAGTAGCGCAGGCTCTAGGGAGCTGGAGGTGCGTGAGAGGCCGATGTGCAACTCGTAGGGCAGCTCATGGGACGGCTCGCCGGGCGGGATCTTGTTGTCTGGGTCATTCATGGCCGAGCTGCTCCGACGGCGTCCGACGAGATCCGGACGCGAGTGTCCCCCCGCAGCGGTCACGGTGTCAACGACGGCGTCGGTGATCTTGGTGATCGTGCCGAGGCCGATCGTCTTGCTTGACGCGATGTCGCGGTGGGTTCGGTGCGGCACCCACTTCTGTCGTAGGATCTCTCGGATGTTCTTCATGGGCAGTCGCGGTGTCGCCATCTCTTCTCCCTGCGATGAGGCCGGTCGCTCAGCGCTGGCCCTTCTCTAGCGTGCTGCGCGTATCACGCGGCCCGCCGCCTTGTTCATCACGCCGCCGATCCGGACGTTCACGATGGACCGATCTGGCTGTTCACGCCGGACCGTTTTCCGCAGGATCGCAAGGATCGATGATATCCTCGAGCCTGTGCCCGAACCCTCTCGCGAACCCTGGGCCATCACGACGCTCGGCGATCTCACCGGCCAGACCTCCCACGCCCACCAAGCCCTGCCCCACGCTTGGGTCGAGTGGCTCCCGACGCAGTTCCCCGACACCGAGCTGATCGTCGAGACCCCTGCGCCAACGCCTGGCCAGCTCGGCATGTTGCTGCCGCGCACCAAGGTCGTGCTGCGGGTCGGGCACTTCACGAAGTCAGCCCTGCGCGTGATCGGCTACACCTGGGTGCTGGCGATGGCGAGCAGCGCGAGCGTGGGTGGCTCGCTGTTGCTGGCCGGTGTAGCGCTGCTCGATCAATACAAGGAGCTGCTGGCCGCGTTCGTCCAGCTCGACGAGGAGAAGGGCGAGCACTGCACCTACGCGGCCGTGCTAGGGGCGCGGACCGAGGCGCTGCGATCGATCAACGTGTACCCGGACCGCGAGCAGATCTGGGACGCACACCAACAGGTGCGCGAGCATTGCCCGGTGGTCGGCTGCCTGCACCACCGCGATGGATGCCAAGCCGCGCGAGGCGACATTGACGTGGTCGTCGAGCGGCTGCTCGGTCGCGGGGCGCTGGTCGCCAAGCAAGAGGGCGTGTGGCCGACTCGCTGATTCAACTGCTCACGCCGTCGTATCTGTACCACGGACTTGGCGGCGCGAGTTTTTGCCCGTTGTCGCTCCTGACCTTCCTGCCCTCGTCGGCAGGCGAATTCCTCGATCCCAGCCACCCCGCAGCTCACGTCCACGAGCAGGCCCACTATTTTCAGGCGATGACGACCTTGACCGGCCTCGATCGGCTATCGGGCTGGTGGCGTATCATCTCGAACGTCGCCGACTTGCTGACCCGCGAGCGCTTGCGTCTGCCCAACGATCCAGGCCCCGCCGAATTGCGCGATCTCTATGTCGCGTACATGGACGTGCAAAACGATCTCTCGGAGATTCTGCACATTACTCCGGTACTGTCCGGCCCCCAGCGAATTGCCGCCGATGACCGCAGCATGGCCGGCTTCGCGGTCCCGCGTACCGATGACGCGCTGTTCTTTTGCTACGGCGCCCACACTTTGCAAGAGAGCATGGCGATGGCCATGGAAGTCTGGCGCGAGGTCGATTGCGGAAACTATGAATGGGCCGCGCGCAGCAGCAATCATGCGTTTCGCTATGCGGCCGCCAGCGAGACCATCGCGCAGACGCTTGGCGGACGCGGCCGGGATCTGTGGTGGCTCACGATCATGCTCTGCGATCTCGCACTCGATCGCATCGCCCCACACCTGGTGTTCTGGCAGATGCTCGAGCACTTGCGCGAACGCGGGCCCGGGCTGCCACCGTTTGCCGCTATGCCCGAGCTCCACACCGAGTTGCTCGCGCTCACCCACATCGACGAGGTCGAAGAGGATCGCTCGCAGCTGCTCGGTGCAGCCGATCACTGGGCTGAACGGGGGCACACCAGCGGCGATCCATTCGATCAGGCGATCGGCCGCTTGTTCGAGCGCGCGGGCGCGGGCCTGCGTCGCCGACTGGCCGATCCGACCAAGCTCCTACACGACTATCTCACAGCGCCCGTTGCTTCCGGCTTACTCGACGAGTTCGCCCTGCCGCTCTACGTCAGCGGTACACGATTGATCAGCCAGACCGAGGACGAACGCCTGCGCGACGCCGTGATGTTCCTGCATCTCGCCAGTCACCGCGCGCAGGTGCAGCTCGGCGTCTACAACACGCTGCAATGCCCGTTTGCGACCGTGCCTGGTGCCTGCGACTTTGTCCGCGTCGACGCGTGCTCGACGGCGCCGTGGACTCGTGCAGAAGAAGCCAAGCAGGCCTGCGCCTACCGCTACGTCGCCCACTCGCTGGCCCACGCGATGGTGCATGCGGACGACGAGGAGCGGTCCCCACATGGCTACTGAGGGGGTCGTTGCCACTGTGTCCGTCGACAGGCGAGGCCGTGGTCCCAGACTGCCAGCCACTCAAGATCACGGAGATCAAGCGACCCGGCACAACAGGGACGCAACCGCCGTGAGCACCAAGATGACTAGACCAATGGGGCGCCACTTGGACCGGCGAGACGGCAACCACGCTTCGCCGTGTGCATACCACATCTCGGCTTTGGACCCCGAAGCCTGCGCAACGAGCTTCCGGAGTTCATCGTCGTACCTTATGGGTGCCATGCTGATTTCTTCCGCGAATAACGGGATCAGGAGCTTCCAGTCCTGTGTGGTACGCGTCACGACAATTCGTCGTCGGACAGGACTGGCCGTTGGTGGCGTCCAGTTCCGGAGCACCGGAGCCGTTTCGCATCCAATGAGCCAAAGCACATCCACACCACACGGCAGGGCGGCCTGCAGCTCATCCCATGTGACGATCTCCGAAGGCGGATCGTTGTGGGCGAGGCCGATTGTAAGCCCGTTGCGATGTTTGACACCGTGGGCATAGATAAAAAGGAATTGGCCTTGGCTTGCCAAGTTCCACTTACGCAAAGCCGCCAGGAACTCGTCCTTCGTCGTGCAGAGTTCCCGTCGAATCAGCGGGCCTTGCTGGTTGGTGTAAGCATGGCGTTGCCGATCTGACCTGTCGACGTCCGCTGCGTCATCCCACGCGATACGTTTATGTTCATCTGTCTTGAAGATAAAGATCGCCGCAGCAGCGTCGAGAGGTCCTTGGATTGTGGTAGGCATGGGGCTAAGGTGAGTCTGAACCCTCCTCCGGCAAGGAGGCGGTCGATCTCCTCGCCGGAGGAGGCTCGTTGTGCATGATACTACAAATTTGCGTCGGGAAAAGTGGGATTAAGCCAAGGTTCGAAGATTTTTTCAATCAGGGCAAGATTGTCGCTTCCAGGAGGGTAAGGAACAAGTCGCCATTCAGGGAATGTTACCAGATTGTCAGGCAGCAACTGATCAAGAGCGAGCGCAACCGGTCGACCGACTAGATGAATAAGTGCAATCGCGGGCCATTCATGAGCTGGAATTGGGTCGAGGACGCCAGTCATCATCTCGTTCTGCAACGACTCACCACTAATAGGTGGACCGAGTGTGTCCACTCTGCGGATAATTCGTCCAAGCGCGTGCAGACGAGCCAGCTTTTCTGATTCTGAAAGGGTCTGACGCTCGATGATGACGCGCTCCAGCGCATCTAGGCACGCCGGAACAATCGTATATCGCCAGGGCGAAGGTGTGGTCAAAGAGCTTGCAACGATCCAAGAGTCCGACTTCGGCTGAAGAGAACCTTTAGGAGTTTCAAGCGTAACGGTTGGAATAAGCACCGGGCTACGACCCTCTGCCACGGCTCTGTCGAGACTTCGCGCGACGTCAAAAGTATTAAGGCCACCGAGAGATCTGAACGCAATGTCGCCTTCTCGGACGAATTTTTCGATCGGTGCCGCACGCGCGATATCAGCACCATGAACATGCACAAGCCAGGGACGATTTGATCGGCGTGGGCCCGGCGGCCTATCGTCGATTGATGTGTCGACTGGCACGGCGACTGTATGGAGCCTCTTTGCTACGGTTTTTTGACCTTCTAAAGACCAAACACTGATAACAGCGGCAACAGCCCCGAGGTGATCAGTAGGCACGAAACTGATGGCTAGAAACCATCCGGCCTCGTCAACTTGTGGTCCAATCTTTTCAAGAAGTGGCCAGAGGCCCGACCGCGTCAGTTGTTCAAATCTTACCAAGGGCTGTGGTACTGCCATTCGAAAGCAACGCCCTGGGCCGGGTTGACGGAGGTTTCCATTATTATCCTGGTATAGTGAACTGATAAAAGTAGTCTCGAGCCAAGCAGCACGTAAGCCTGGATTTAATGGAAAATGCCGATTGACGGACTGAAGCCAGTCAGCCGGAAAGCTCTCGGAGAGTGGATCATTCTGATGGCAATGCACGATTTCAATTCCGAGATCACCCCCCACAGACCTCCTGAGGGCATCAAGAAAATTCTGCTCTGTTTCCACAGCATAGACGTCTTCTATGTGCTCGCGCCCAAGTTTCCCGTCGAGAGAACGATTATGCTTGGATGCAGATTCGAAGGCGAGCTTTGCGTGCAGATTGGCCAGATCGCCGGCCTTTATAAATGGCTCTAGCGTTTTGGCAAGTTGTTCGAGTCTGATATCGGGTCCGTGGATATTTAAGTGTATTCGCCATTTCTGCTCGCTGAGATCTTCGATTCCGCGTAAATCGCGCAATATGGAAGAATCCAACGCCATTGTTGTAATTATCATTGCAGCGCAATGGGTCTGGAAACAATCGGCATAGAAATCGTCATCCCGCTGACCGGCTTCGACGACTAAAGGAATGGGCCCTAATATACTCTCGAAGAGCTTCAAGCCAGAAGCATAAGGTTCGATAGAGCCAAACAATCGATAAAGACGATCGAAGTGACGCATATAATTGGGGCAGCAGCGAAGGAGCATGTTAACTGTAGCTCGTCCCTCTTGGGTTTTGACCGATGCGGCAATTGCCTCGGCTTGTCGGCTTGCGAGAAATTCGGCTAGTTCGGTTTGACCGGCATCTCGAGCGGCAAATTCTGCAAAACCGAGAAAGTGTTGAAACTCGGAGAACCGCATATAAAGGGTTGTGCGATGAGCATCCTCATGACATGCGGCAAGATATTGAGGAATGTCAAGGGATCGCGCTAGGACCGGATCAAGATGAAAGTAAGGTTCACCAAATCGGAAATAACCTAACTGCCCCGCATGCAAGCGTACTGGATGCCTTCTAAAAAGGCCCACCTGGGGCGACAGATCTCGCCACATTACACGGTCCATAGCCATCTTAAAGGACAGCCACATTCGGTTGAGAAAATTCATACGATAATACTACCACATGTGAACGCACTGACCACAATCTCGACCATCTGTAGCGCTCCGCCTCGAGAGCCATGGGAAGTTCTGCGTACCTGACTGAGGTCAGTAGGCCTCACTGCCACGTTTGAGCTCGATTTCGCACCGGAAACATGGTCCCCCGGTCCCGGACCGCCCCACTTCCGCCAGACGGCCGGAGCGACGGCTGCGCTCCGCGGGCCAGGTCTTGCGAGCATCGACCCCGACCCGTAGCATCGCTGCGTCCGACACATGCCCGACCTGCCCCAGCCGAAGCTCCGGCGCGAATTCTTGGGCGCGTATGTCATCGCCGTGTTCGCCATTCCCGGCGCACTTTTCAGCCTGTTTCTGACGATCCTCAAATTTCGCAATGAATTCACATGCGAGCGCGTGTTGCTGACGACCTGCGCTCAGGGCTGCGACGTCGCGCTCCGCGACGCCTGGTCGACCGTCCTCGGGGTTCCGCTCACGCTCTACGGCACGGCGTTCTTTCTCGTCGCGCTCGGTGTCGCCTCGTGCATCCTCCTGTCAGCCCGACTCGCGCCGTTGATGCGCTTACCGGCGCTGCTGCTCGGCTGGGCGGGTCTCCTGACCTCGCTCGCGCTGTTCCTCTACGCGTGGCTCGGGCTCGGCGAGATCTGCAGCTTGTGTGCGGTACTCTACTGTGCATGCTTCGGGGTGTTCCTCGGCGCCTGGCTGGTCAACCCGGACGGGCCGGTGGCTGGGTTCCGGGATTGCTCGCGCGGCGCCTGGCTTGAGGCCGGGATGCTCGTCGTTGTCGTCGCCACGGCCTTCGCCGCGCTTACTGGCGTGCAGTACAACCGCTACCGTGCTGCTGTCCTGGATAGCCGCAAGGCCTCACTGCTCACGTGCCTCGAGCGACGGTCGTTAGCGCTCCCGCCGACCTCGCACGAGCGTTCAGCCTCGCAAGAGCCCGACGTGGTGCTTGGCCTGTTCATCGACCTGACCTGCCCGCACTGTCGCAACGAGTATGACCAGTGGATAGAGTACTGGAAGGCGCACCGCGAATCCATCGATCTGCGTGTGTTTCACTTTCCCATGGACCCGCAGTGCCGTGGCGGCAACAGCCCGGGGTCGACCCGTAATTCTGCGTGCATCGGCGCCCTGGCGCTCGAGTGCATGCTGCGAGCCGCGCCGGAGCACCCAGAGAAAATCGTGCGTGAGATGTTCGCACTGCAGGACAGCGGCGAGCCATTCTTTGACATGCCGAAGATCGAGGTCGTGGCGGCGCGCCATGGCGTCGCGGACATCGCTGGCTGCGTCGCCGAGGACAGTGCGGTCGACCTGCGGGTCCGACATCACGTCCTGTTCGCGCGCGCGGCCGGGCTACGTGAGGCACCTGCGCTGGTGATTGCCGCGGTCCGCCGCGGTAAGCTCATTGAGAATATCTTCCCGATTGTCGGGTCGAAAGATCCCTCGTTTATTGAGGATATGATCTGGGAGGCCCAGGCGCGCGCGAGGTCCGACGATGACGAATGACGACAACCAGAAAATCGGTTGGCTGCTCTTCGCCAGCCTCGTCGTCGCCGGCGTCATGATCGGTCTGATCCTATTCGCGTTCGATCGATTCACTGCACCGCCGCAGGCGCCTCCGCCCGAGTGCAGCGAACTGCTCGCCGAGCAGTGCGGCCCCGGTCAGGACTGCATCGACGGGACCTGCCAAGAGACACCCGACCGCCGCCGCGCCTGCGAATCCGGTGAGGTCTGCTCGATCGATTGTGCCTGCGGGTTCCCGCGGTCTTGCGTCGAGAACCGCTGCCTGATACCGATGCCGGCCTCGGCTGCGAGTACGTGCGACGAGCGTGCCCAGCAACTCATCGCTCGGCTCGATGCTCGTTACAAGTCGTGCCTGCAGGAGGCCAAGAAGGATCCGCTCTCGTGCTCGTCCGACGAATTCGAGAAATTCCTCATCGAGAACGCTGATTTCGGCGACGCACTCACCCGCTACGGCGAGGCCCTCCTGCTGGTATTCCCGACCAGCAAGCCGCTCTTCGACAGCGAGCAGCGCGACCCCTGGCCCGACGATCCGACCCTCCAGCACTACCTCGGCTACCTCAAGGAGCGCGAGCCGAGGTTCCTCGAGGCGAGCCGCATCATCCTCATGGGCCGCGCGACCCGCAGCCCGAACGCTCAGCAGGACTACTTCTTTGCGCGGGCACGCGTCACCTTCGCCCAGGGTCTGCTAACCGACCTCGGCAACAAGCTGTCAGCCGGCGTACTAACGCGCAAGCTGATGATGTTCGCCGTCGGTGCGGACAACCGACTCGATCTCGAGTACCTCAAGGACCACGAAACGATCCGCGTGATCGGCTGGCGTGAGAACGAAGAGCGAGAGATCGGTGAAGCGCTGGCAAAACTGCGTGGCGGAGGGAAAGTCGCCCAGAAGGTCCGCGAGCGGCTCGAGGAGGTCATCAACCGCTCGGTGATCCTCGTCGCCGTCCCTTGTCCTCTCCCCGAGGGGGCCCCGTGACCGCAGGTCACCCGCCGCGATTTGTCTGGGTCGGAGGCCTCCTCGCCAGCGTGTTCGCGGCAGTCGCCGTCGTGAGCATCGTGTCGGCGCCGGACGACGAGATCCACGCTGGCGTTCTGCCGCCGGTCCGCCGCAGCGAGCCGCCTGCGAGTACGCCAACCACCACGCCGTCGCCTCCCATCGAACCGCCGACCGTCCCTGCGAAAGCGGCGCCTCAACCGCGCCTCGCCGCGGCGCGCGACGTCCCCGAGCTCCTGGCGCTGACGTTTCTCGAGCGCGACGACCTGGTCCGCCTGCGCAGCATGCTCGAGCCGCGGACGATCACGGTGATCAACGTGTGGGCCACGTGGTGCCTTCCGTGTCGCCGCGAGTTCGCCGAGCTGCGCACGCTGCTGTCCGGGTGGAAGGACGTCCGCTTCATCCCGATCCAACTCGGGGACGACCCACCCGACGAGCTCGAGAAGGCGATGCCCGACGCCGCGCATCGCCTCGTCGACCTCGTCAGCGGCGGCAACGTCCAGCGGACGCTCCGAAGCCTCGGCCTTTCCGGCGACGACAAGCGGATCCCGATCACTCTCGTACTCGACTGCCAGTACCGCCTGCACTCGCTCCACCTCTCGGAGGTGCGCGACTTCGGCGAATTCGCGCGAACAGTCGAGGCGCTCCGCGCCGAGCTGCGAACCTCCGCCTGCGCGCCCGTCCCTCGCAACCCCGTCGACCCGCCCGTGGTCGAGCCGCCGCTGCCCCCGAAGCCCGCGCCGTTGTCGCGATGCGGCGACGGGAAGGTAGACTGGCACGGTGGCGAGGATTGCCATTCGTGCCCCTCTGATTACCCCTGCATGGGGAGAGAATGTGTCCCGGCCGGGAACAAGCGCTGGATCTGCGCAGACCAGATCCAACTGCCGTCCCGCATGCGGTAGAGTGCGGCCGTCATGATCCTCCTCGCGTCCCTTGCCATGATGCTCTGGGCCGGCGGCCCCGCGGAGCCGCCAGCCGCGGAGCCGCCAGCCGCGGCGCCGGCCGATGAGGTGACACGCGCAGAGAAGGCACTCGCGGCCTACCAGAGCATGAACATGCTCGAGGCCGCGAGAGCGTTCGAGGGCCTGTGGGCTGATTTTCGCGTCCCGGGCTACCTCTTCAACGCCGCCGTCGCGCGTGAACGACTCGGCCATGAGGCACACGCGTACTTGAACCTGCGCGAGTATCTCGCCGCGTCCATCGCCGCCGACGAGAGGGAGGCCGCCGAGCGGCGGCTGCAGGAGCTGAAGCTGCGCGCGGTGCCACTGCGCATCGAGATCATCGGCGGCGCCGTCCAGGGGCTGCGCCTCACCGCCCAGAAGCGACCGGACGGCGAGGCCCTGGAGATCGAGGAGCCTCTCGTTGCCGTTCCGGGGGTCGCCGGGGTCTACGAGCTGTACGTCGAGGCCGGTGAGTGGCGGGTGACCTCGTCGGCGCCGGGATACCGTGACGTCGAGGCCACAGCCAGCGTGAAGCCAGGCGGCCCTGCGACGTTACAGGTGCGCCTGCAAGCGTCGGCGGTCCCGTTCGCGCTGGTCATCGGCCCGCCTGCGGCACTGTCGGCAGGGGCCGCCGTCCGCTTCACCCCGAAGGCCGGCGGCGAGCCGATCACCCACACGATCGCAGAAGGTCAGAATGAATGGCAGCTCCCGCCGGGCGCCTACGCCGTGACGGTCACGGCCGCCGGCTTCGAGCCTACGAGCTTCGACCTCGACCTTCAGCCCGACAAGGTCCCACCGACCACGTTGTCGCTGATCCCCCTGGTTGTACCGGCGGAGGACGACGTGGTTGACCGGCGTTTCACCCTGGGCCTCGGCCTCGCCAGCGGCGTGCTGCTGGTCAGCGGCGGCGTGACGCTTGTAGTCAGCATGCCGCGCTTCGGCGCCGTCCGTGATGATTACCTTGCGATCTCGGAACAGGTTCCGGTGACGTTCAGTGGCCGCCAGTGGAACGACGCGTACCTCGCCATGCGCCAGAACGTGCGAGTGCAGACCGCAGGCTTCGTGCTGGCCGGCGGAGGGGTTGGCGCGGGGATCGCCACGGCGCTGACGAAGGTGAAGAACCGCCGACGCGTGGTCGCGGCCGAGGTCGGTGCCGGGGCTGTCGTACTGGTCGGCTCGCTGGTCGCCTATGCCGTCGTCCATGGCCGCCAGGGCAGCAAACTCCGGGCGGACGAGCAGATCATCGAGAAGCACGACGACCAAGACCGACCTCAGCCGCGGGATGGCATGCTGTCGTCCTCCGCGGAGTCGCTGAACTCGGGCGTTGCCGGCTCCGACGCCGCCGCATTCTTCATCGGTGCGGGCGGAGCGCTCCTGACCGCCGGAGTCGTCGAGTGGGCGCTGCTGTCGCGCAACCACCCGAGGCCTGCGGTCGCCGTCGGGACGACCGCCAACCGCCATGGCGGGATGTTGACAATCTCGGGGAGTTTCTGAGGCGCGTCATGTCCACACCACGCACATCCAGGGCTCTCGCCGGTTCGCTGGTCCTCGCCGCCTGTTGGGCTAACCCGTCGGAGAAGGGCGACTACGTCGATCCGACGATGACGACCTCCGGCACTACTACCACAACCAGCGAGCCCACGACATCGACGACGACGACGACCCACGGTCCAACGAGTGTAACCACCGTCGACACGTCGACCGAAGACACGACCGAATCTGATACATCCACCTCCGAGCCCGCGTCGTGTGGCGATGGGACTGTCGACGTGGGGGAGATGTGCGACGATCCCCAGGGCAACAAGGAGCCGGTGGACGCGATGAACGGCGAATGCACCACGGCGTGCAAGCCCGCTGGTTGTCGGGATGCGGAGAAGAACGCCGACGAGGAGTGCGACGACGGTAACGACGCGGATGAAGACGACTGCACGAATGCTTGCAAACTGCCGGTGTGTGGCGACGGTTTCATCCAGGCCGGCGTTGAAGAGTGCGACAACGCCCGGGACAACAAGGACCCGGCGGATGCGATGAGCGGCGAATGCACCACGGCGTGCAAGCCCGCAGGCTGTGGGGACGAGGAGAAGAACGCCGACGAGGATTGCGATGATGGTAACGCCGTGGACTCCGACGGTTGCAGCCATTGCTTCACGCCGCGCATCGTGTTCATTACGAGCACATCTTACCAGGGGAGCCTCGGAGGGATGAATGGCGTAATGGGCGCTGACAGCAAATGTCAATCACGTGCAGATGCTGCGATCCCCAAGCTTCCTGGCACGTTCAAAGCATGGATCTCAGGAGATCCCGAGGACTCGGAGCCGGCCATGAGGTTCCTCAGCGATAACTTTATGGGTCAGTATGTCCTGCGGACAAATCCGCCCAAATTAGTCGCGCAGGGATGGAGCGGGCTGACAAGCGGCGCTTTGACGAACGCGATCACCTACGACGAGTCCGGTTTTCTGCAGGACAAGCTTAATGTTTGGACGAACACAGATTCGGATGGGAAGCGGCTCGGTTCAAACAACTGCGGAGACTGGAGCAGCACGGCGAGCATGGGGGCTCTGGGCAAAGCTGATATGACCATCAAAGGCGTAGAATGGACGAATAACGCCAGTTCAATCGGATGCGATTTCGAAGTCCGCCTATACTGTTTCCAAACTGGACCGTAGATCCCTTTTCCGCGCGAATAGACGCGGAACTTCAATGATGCAAGGCTCGCCATGAAACGCAACCTCGTGGGCTCCCTGATCAAGGGGCAGTACCGCGTCGAGCAACGGCTCGGCAAGGGCGGGTTCGCTGAGGTCTATCTGGCGATCGACACGCGTTTTGGGGCGCGCAAGGTAGCGATCAAGGTCCTCCTCCCGGAGATCGCCGCCAACGAGGAGGAAGTCAGCAGATTCTTCGACGAGGCGAAGATCAGCGGCAACATCCACGATCCGAACCGGCACCTGATTCAGATCCACGAGTTCGGCAGCTGGGAGGGGCTGCACTTCATGGTCATGGAGTACCTCGAGGGCCGCAGCCTGCGCGCTGAGCTCGAGAAGCGCGAACGGCCGCTCGCGCACACCGAGGCGCTGGACATCGCGGCGCAGGTCTGTGAGGGCCTCGCCGCGGCGCACCGGCAAGGGGTGGCTCACCGCGACCTCAAACCCGAGAACATCTTCCTGTGCCCGACGCCATCGGGCACCAATGTCAGGCTGCTCGACCTGGGGATCGCCAAGGTCGTGGACGACCGGATCGTCGGCGAGCTCCGCCACCGCTCGCGCGTCGGCGCCGTCCTCGGCACGCCGACCTACCTGGCGCCCGAGATGTTCTCGGGCAAGGTCGACAGCTACTACCTCGCCGACATCTACGCCCTCGGTGTCGTGCTCTACGAGATGTTGGTCGGCGAACCGCCGTTCCTCGGCAGCAACCTCGCCTACTACGTCTACGCACACGCCCGTACCGAGCCGATGCGACCATCCGAGGTGAACCCCGGCCTCAGGCTGCCGGAGTCGGTCGACGAGCTCGTCCTGAGTTGTCTCGCCAAGCGCCCAGAGGAGCGCCCACCGACCCCGGAGGCGCTCGCCGGGTGGATCCGTTCGATCCTAACGGGCGAGACGCGATCCGGGGTGCGCCACGGCGACACCCAGACCAAGCCGCGCCCAATAGCCGCGCCGTCACAATCGTTCATCTTCAGGGAGACCGCGCCTCAAGATGCCCCCGCACCCGTGCATCCGATCGTGGCATCCCGGGACGCGCGTACCCCCGATGTCCGTCCCGTCGCCATGGTCGCCCGCGAGCGACCGCCCGCGACCCCGGTGGTAGTACAGCCCGTCGCCAGTCCGCCGCCGCCCGCAGCACCGGGCGGGACCGTACTTGGTCTCGGTCTGTCGCCCGAGCCACGCCCTGCTCCGCCCACCGGGCGGGCGCCCGTTCCCCGCGAGCAGCGGATCGAGACGATCCGCGAGTCCAACACCCCGGGCGCCACGCCGTCGACTGGCGTAGCAATCCCCGAGTCGGAGGGACCACGAATGTTCTTCATCGGTCTCATGTTCCTCGCGGCGCTGATCTCGATGTTCACCACGGGTACGCTCGTGATGAAGATCGTTGACACGAGTTGGATGCAGGCTTCCGG